>JFJP01038876.1_pt1 | contig 18257 bp, 15 predicted proteins | sample 431651 | NCBI WGS metagenome assembly JFJP01 (sample SAMN02602958, study PRJNA72255) | Microbial mat metagenome, whole genome shotgun sequencing project. | biome: fresh water; feature: sink hole; material: water; isolation source: purple microbial (photo- and chemosynthetic) mats found in...
CTTCTTCAATGAAAAAACCAATCTTCATAATGTTACTGTTCGTGTACACGGTCCTGACCGCGGGAATGACGATCATCGTTCATACCTGCGGCGGTGAGACCGACACGATCATTGCAATCTCAACGGTTGAAGATCCGTGCGGCTGCGATGACGAAACAACATCGGATAGTGATAGATGCTGTACATCATACCTAATAACAGCGAAACTCGACGATGCGCAAAAAGTAAGTGTTGCAACCATTGTTGAGACGTTGACTGTTATCGGACAAATTCAAACTCCAATAGTTACATTGGTCAATTACGATTCACAACCTAATTTTCTTTTCGCACCAACCGTTTCACCACCTCCTAATATCGATCTCAATATTGTCAATTCGGTTTTCCTTATTTAATCTCTCTGCGGACTCAGCGTTCATTTCGGTGAACTGTATTTAAACCACAGATCAATATTTATTTTAAATAAGGAATAACACCATGCAAACGTACATTCTCAAATCTATATCTATCATCTCTCTCTTCTCCCTATTTGCTTTTGCCGGCGATACCGTAAAAGAAGGCGAATTCAAAGTGCAAAGTGGGATAAGAAATCCAAAATGCTTAAAGTTGCATTCCTCTCTGAAAAGATCACCCTTGATTCGCTCCAGCAGCTTGTTGCATCCGTCGGACACGATACGGAAAAGTTCAAAGCCGCAGACAGCACCTATGCCAAACTTCCGGGTTGCTGCTTATATCGCGACGGACAAGAGACACACTAAATCAAGTTCAAAAGAAAAAGTTAAGAGTTTATTTTCAATACCAATGAAGCATTGTCGGTATTCAGTAATCTCATTTTTAACTTTGTACGTTACACTTTTTTACTTCTTAGAGGGATTATGAAAACCACATTATTATTTTTATCAATTGTTTTTTCTTTTCTCAACGCTCAGCAACTGACGGGCATTGTGTTGGAAAAAACAGATGACGGAATGTTTCACCCGATCATCGGCGCCAGCGTATACTGGCTTGGTACATCTACCGGTACGACGACCGATACGAGCGGAGTATTTCGGCTTCCAATCAATTCTTCAAGCGATCAGCTGATCGTCAGTTACATTGGCTATTTATCGGACACTGTAACAATCTCCGATCAGCAAAAAGTGAATATCATTCTCAAATCCGACGCGGCAACAGTCGCTGAAGTGGAAATTGTCGGCGAGAAACAAAGCACCTACGTCAATTATCTTTCTCCGCAGAAAACATTGGTGATGACGGAAAAAGAGCTCTTCAAAGCGGCTTGCTGCAATCTTTCCGAAAGTTTTGAAACGAATCCATCCATCGATGTATCATTCACTGATGCGATCACCGGAACGAAACAGATCGAGATGCTCGGACTTGCAGGAACATATACACAGATCACGCTTGAAAATCTTCCAGTTATCCGCGGATTGACATCAAATGTCGGACTCACCTATGTTCCCGGAACGTGGATCGAAAATATCCAGGTTTCAAAAGGGGTCGGTTCCGTTGCGAACGGATATGAATCGATCACCGGGCAGATCAATGTTGAGCTTCGAAAACCACAGGAAGAAGAAGAGAAACAATTCTTTCTGAATCTTTTCGGAAATCAGGATCTTCGGATGGAAGGAAATCTTAATCTGCGCACACCCTTGAGTGAAGACTGGTATTCGATGACGATGGTGCATGCAAGCACACAGCAGCAAAAGATCGACGGCAATGGCGATAATTTTCTGGATATGCCTCTCTATAAAACGGTGAATACCATTCAGCGTTTCCATTTTTCAAGTCATCTTGGATGGGAGGGTCAATTAGGATTTCAAATTGTTGATGATCGAAAATCGGGAGGAACAGTTCGCGGATATAATCTTGATCAATCGGGGTTAGCCGGCGACTCTTCCCAATATGCTTTCCGTATGGAAGGAAAGCAATTGCGGTTATGGGGAAAGACCGGTTACGTGTTTCCACGGAAACAATATCAAAGCATCGGTCTGCAATGGTCGCTGACCCGCAACGAGCAGCATTCATTCTTCAGTTCACATGATTATAATGCCAATGAAGAAGCGGGATATATGAATCTGATCTATCAATCGATCATTGATAATACGATGCACAAGTTTCGCACAGGTTTGAGCTTTTTATACGATACGTATGATGAAACATTCAATTTCATCCGATATCAACGGACGGAACAAGTTCCGGGTGCATTCTTTGAATACACCTATACTCCCGGCGATGAATTCTCGATGATCGCAGGAATTCGAGTTGATAACCATAATTTGTTCGGAACATTCATCACTCCGCGGCTTCACTTTCGCTACACACCGAGTGAAGATTGGGTGTTCCGCGCAGTTGCAGGACGAGGACAACGGACAGCGAATATTTTTTCGGAGAACATGACATACTTCGCCAGCACAAGGAAAACGTTCGTTACATCACCGAATCCACAATCATCTGCATACGGACTCGATCCTGAGATTGCAACAAATATCGGTTTCAACGCGACCCATTATTTCTTGTGGGATTACCGCGAAGCAACGATCGCATTTGATTTCTACAGAACAACATTTGAAAAACAGATCGTGGTCGATCTGGATAGAAATCCACAACAGATCCATTTTTATAATTTGAATGGTCAATCGTATTCGAACAGTTTCCAATTAGAGTTGAATATTCAACCAATTGATAAATTGGATACACGCATTGCATATCGTTTTTACGATGTGCGTCAAACAATCAACGGAACATTACGCGAACGGCCGTTTGTTACGCAGCATCGGGCGTTTATTAATTTTGGATACGTTACAGAACGGGAAGAAGAAAGTGAACCGCAAATGTCATACGACCTAACACTGCAGTGGTTCGGAAAAAAACGACTACCGGATACACAATTGAATCCGGTAGGGTTTCAAGCTCGAAAATATTCTCCAAATTTTGTACTGCTCAACGGACAAGTGACTCGATCGTTCTTTGCGGGATTTGATCTCTATCTAGGAATTGAGAATCTCTTGAACTTCAAACAAGCCAATCCGATCCTGGATGCGGCAGATCCCAATAGTCATCACTCATATTTTGACAGCGCGTTGATCTGGGGACCGGTCTACGGAAGAACAGCGTATGTTGGAATGAGATGGAGAATGTAGAAAAAACAAAGACAGCGTGTATTGAAATATATTTTTGTCTTTGTGTGGATTATTTATTTCACAACCCTGTCTGATCGACAAATCGAAGACTCGACTCGTTGAACAGACAGGGTTATCAGTGTTAATAACTGAACTTTACAGCGACATCTGACATCCAACCACGATGGTCCTCCTGCCGAAATAACTTTTTATCGGATTTCGCACAGAATAATCTGCAGAATAATTATATCCAAACATATTCTCAATATTCAGGATATTCAACGCTTCAACGAAAAAGACAGTGAAATTGTTCTGATAGAATGATTGTAAATGCGTCAAACGTATATCGACACGTTTATAATCGGGATAACGATCAGCATTCTTTCTTCCATACAATGGCTTGTATATTTGTTCCTGAGAAAGAAAGAGAGTGCTGGTCACGGGTGTAAACGGGCGTCCGGTGGCGTACTTCATATTCGTCCCGATCTGCCATGCTGGGGTGATGCTGTATGTTGTCACCACCGTAAGGTTGTGAGTAATGTCGTAGTCACTGACGCTCAACTGTATATCATCCATCCATTTTCGTTCAGATGAAATGTATCCATAGGAAATCCATCCGTTGATATCTGAAGTCAGATTTCCTTTCGCAACAATGTCAATGCCGCGCGCGTATCCGTAACCACCGTTCGTATAATTGAGTATGGGATCTTCCAACGGAAGATCACTGTACTCTTTAGAGTACGCTTCTACGCGGAGATCAGTTTGCTCGTTGATTTTATAGTCATAGCCAACGATGTAGTGGACGGCTTTCATCGGATTGAGATCAGAGTTACCGTCGGTGGGATTGTACAGACGCGGATCGGGATGCTGGTGAAAAATTCCAATAGCAAATTTTAGCGCTGATTGGTCATCGAACCGGTAACCAATTCCGCCGCGAGGATCGAACCATGTAGAATTCAATTGCTGGATATGATCTACTCTTCCGCCAATGATGAGTGAAAGCCTTTCAATTCCTAAAATCCGGGAAAATTCCGTTTCTGTATACGCTCCGTACCGGTAACCGGCAAACACAGCGATGATTTTCTGCTGTGCAGCGTTGTTCCGGATATCATAATCCTCCGTCGGAATTATTCCAGCAAACGTTGCAGAACGGTATTCAATCTCCCCGCCGCTTAAAAATTTTATACGAGAGCTCCATAGATATTCAAGATCGGTCCGTAAGGAATTAGCCTCGTCGGCACGGGTCAGGTCCAGTACGCCGAATTTCCAAATGCTTGTGTAACGGTTGTGTGATAATGACGTTTTCAAAAGAAAATCGTCGTTGATAATGTCGCTCTGTTGAATGTTGACTAATCTACTGCTCGAACTGCCATTGAATGTACCACTCATTTCCGGGCGATCAACGTTTACACCTTGTTTGTCTTCTCCACCTGAAATAAATAGCTTTACTCTCCCCGTTTGAGAGTATTTTGAAATAAGGGAGATATTTCCATCATGTGACACAGGTGTTCCGGAAAATCTGTCCAAGCCGCCGTTGAGCAGAAACATCGGTCTTGTATAACTTTGTCGGGCATCAATCCTGATTCCAAGGTTATCCCCGGCAATAGGAGATTCCATGTTAAATGAAGCATAGGTAATCGAAGCTCCGAGCTGGTACCGTGCCGCGAGCGGTTCATCTTTCGTTTCGATATCCAAAATTCCCGATAGCGCGTTTCCGTATTTAGTGGAAAATCCTCCGCTAGAAAAATACATTCCTTTGACTGAGTTGGTATTGATGTTAGAAAACAATCCGCCATACGACGATTCAAAAGTATAGGGATGATACATTGATCCCTGATTCAGCATTGTCCGGGTCTCGATCGGATCGCCGCCACGGATATACAGCTGCGCGCTTTCAGAGACCTGCGTTAACCCGGGGAGAGTCTTCAATGACTGAAAAATATCCGCTGCACCGCCGGGAGTCATTACCACATCGCGGGAACTCATCACTATCCCCTTGTTTTTTTCACTTCCATACGAGCTTGCAGAAACGACAACCTCTTGCTGATTAATAGTGTTATTTTTTAATTCTATCGCAAGGGAGATCGTTTTTCCTTTCTCAAGTATCACTGATTGTGAATATCTTTTGTAACCGATAAGGCTTGCTGTTATCTCCGCTGATCCAGTTTTTTTTGTATTGAACGAGAACCGTCCTTGTTCATCTGTGTTTCCACCGTCGAAACTTTTAACAATGTAAACATTGGCAAAGGGCAATCCATTGCCATCTTCATCCGTCACGGAACCGGTAATCATGGAAGTCTGCTGCCCGAAACCGAACTGTATAATAAACACTATTATTGTAAAAAATATCTTAGTCATAATATTCTCCATTACGCTTAAAAAAATTATTCAATTGTTGCCGCCAATTTGCCTTCTAATTTCGGAAGCAGATTGTATTTTACCCATCCAAAAGCAGGATTTACTGATAATGCTTTTTTGTACGCATTCAACGCTCTGTCGTTCATTTCTTTCTGTTCGTATGCTTTCCCGAGCCATGCTAATGCATCGGTATATCCCCATGCCGGATCGAGTGCAGCGACGTTCTTCTGTAATTCAAACAAATGAACAGACTCTTCGAAATCTTCCTGTGCCTTGTCGACAGATCCGCCAAACATGCTTGGCTTGTTGAAATACGAAATTCCGCGAATTAATAATACCCTCGGATTGTCCGGTTCTTTTTCCAACGCTTCCTCAATTAACCCATTTGATTTCGGACCGAGTGTTATGGCACTCATCCAATTCTTCGCAATTTTGTATCCGTAGAGTGCGGAAAGAATCGCTTTGGGTTCGGACCACCCGTTGCCTAGCTCGATAGCCTTTTCACAATGCGCTATTGCACCGTCGATCATCTGGTCGAACGTTGCATCATCTTTCTTGCTGAATGACTGAGTCAAGAGGCGGTACTCTGCATACGCCAGATAGTACACTGCATACTTGTTTCCTGATTCGACATTCAGAGCACGCTCAAATTTTGAACGGGCATCCATCATCGACTGCTTGTCGAACGATGACCATCCTACTTCAATTTGTTTTCTTCCTTCGAGGACCAATTCTTCAATCTCTGTCTGAGCTCTCACAAGAGACACGAAAGCGAACAACAATGCAAGTAACTGTTTCATACCATGATTCCTTTCTTATAATAGTAAATAAAAACAAAGAACTTTGATTTTCAAAGTATATAGATAAAAAAATATGTTGAATTATTTTTTCTTGATGAACGATTCCAGCCGTTCGATGTACACTTCGAATGCTTTTTTTCCTTTTGCGGATAAACGGTATGAAGTAGCAGGTTTTCTGTCAATAAAGACTTTATTCACCGCAATGTACCCTGCATCTTCAAGTTTCCTCAAATGAACGCTGATGTTTCCATCCGTTGCATTGACCTTGTTACGAAGAAATGTAAAGTCCGCTTCTTCTACGCTTATCAGTACGGACATAACGGCTAACCGTATGCGAGAGTGAATGATATCATCAAGTTGTTGATGGTCAAAATCAGTCATTTTGTTTTACAAATTGATTTTTGTAATGTCGTTGTAAAACTATTCCCGGAACGATCTGGAAACAGACCATCATACCAGCATATATTAAAAAGATATACTTTCCAGGAAATGCGGCAATCAGCAATGCACCGATCCACCATCCGTATGCACTGTAGCGTACCCATTTTTCTGTAATAACAATGCTCGTAATATAATACGCAATCCCGGTAACGAGAGCAATCAACGGCATTATTTCCCAACCTTTGATTACGCCGAGTGCAGGCAAAGCAAAACCAATCAGTGTCATAACAATACCACACGAAAGCCATACCGATGAGATGACTTTTCCCGCAAAAGTTCTTTCATGACTTCTCCGATGAACAACAAACCCGCGAATAAGTGAATAGACCCAACCCATACCGATTAATATTCCCCAAAGTAGCAGAGGTGATAGGTAGTATTGAAATACAATGTTTACGTACATTGCGATCATTCCAACCGCAACAAGAATTCCCCACACGATAAAATCGTTACCGTCGTATACTATCATCCTGCGACTGTCTTCAATCACCTTCTTAATGAAAACTAGTTCGTCCCGGGCTTCAATTTCTTCCATAATGGTCTCCTTATTAAAGAACTTTGTTTTTCAAAGTTAACTAATCTTTGTTACGTTGTCAAGGGAAAAATAGTTTCAAAAAAAATCGGAACTCCGGTCTACGGAAGAACTGCGTATATTGAGATGCGGAGTTGAATATAGCAATCAACAATAAAATAGGAATTAATTGACTTTACACTGTAATTTCAATGGATTTTTTTATATTTTCTACAGCATTTTTTTGTTATGTTACAGAAGAATTACAAAACAACTGTTTTTGCATTATCATCGATTTAACAAATTTATTACAGGGTACCATTATGGCTGATTTTGAAAAACGTCTCTATATGATCGTCTTTCCGGTAAATGCTTTGGTAGCTTCACAATTAAATCCGGCAGAATTTGCAGAACATTATACCATCGGCAGTTCAAAACATTTTAAAGGGAAGGTATTGTTTGTTGAGATTGATAATACGTATCGCAACATGCATTTCGATATCGACCATTATTTCTCTCTCACTGTTCCGCATCCCGACGGCAGTCCTAAAAAAACAAAATTCATCTCTTCATACGCAGTGTTAGAACATATCGATCTGAAAGCAATGAAGAATTTATATCTTGTCACGACAAACGGAAAAGCTCTGGAAATTCAATCGAAACCATACACGGCGGTGAATGAACCCGGTCTTGTTCGCATCTATCAAGAAATAAATCCGCTTTCAAATCTTGTTGCATCAACATTGGATCAACGTGAATTTGGAAAGTATATTACTGTCGGAACAAAATCCAAAGGAGCACCAAAAGTTTGCTTCACACAATATGAATTCAACGTTAATGAATTCCTTGCAAAGAATTCATCACAGAATATTCCATACTCTCCTATTCCTGAAACGAATGCCTCACGGTTAATTGAATTTTTGACCGAGTTAAAATCGCACCCCGATAAAAAGACAAAAACCTTGAATTTAAATTCAACATTAATAGAAGCTCAATATTCATTGATTCGCCACGGATTTTGGTTTGCCGCGGGAAATGAATTGGTATTCTATCCAATGCCGACAACGGATCAATTGGAAAAAAATCATTACGATTGGTTGAAGTATTCATATTGACGTAGAGAAACGTTAATATTTGAATATTAATAATGTGACGATCACATAAAATAGTTGTTATAAAAAACCTCGCAAATTGTTTGACAGTGCGAGGTTTTTTATATTGAAGGGTATATCAACCACCTCATGAATATTATTTTTACTTCGCTTCCAACTATTGAAGAGGTGCAGTGTAATCTTCAAAATTGAGGTGAGTTTGTTAAATGCAGATAATTTTGGGTTGACAAAAAAAAGCACAGTCGGTAATGACTGCGCTTTTTTTATTCGTGATCCATCAAGTTTTTATCCAAGCTCTTCCGCCGCCGCCGCAGACTCACGTTTACTTTGCCATACTGCCCATCCGATTGCAATGGCGCAGACAACAGCAACAAGAAGTCCAACAAGACGCGCTGAACCTTCTTGAATGGAAGGGCTGATCAGATTATACCGGAGAATTAATCCGAGCGTCAGAAGACTGACCATGTTCATCACCTTGATAAGCGGATTGATCGCAGGACCAGCAGTATCTTTCAGAGGATCGCCAACGGTGTCGCCGGTAACTGCTGCTTTGTGCGCTTCGGATCCTTTGCCGCCATAGAGACCATCTTCAATCATTTTCTTTGCATTATCCCATGCACCACCAGCATTGGACATAAACACGGCGATCAATTGCCCGACAAGAATCATGCCTGCAAGGAATCCGCCAAGTGCATATGGTCCAAGTAGAAATCCAACGAGTACCGGAGCCATAATAGCGAGGAAGCCGGGACCGATCAATTCTTTTTGAGCGGTGTTGGTGCAAATATCAACCACGCGTCCATAGTTAGGTTTTTTTGTTCCATCCCAAATTTGCGGATCACGAAATTGAATGCGGCATTCCTTTACGATATCGAATGCTGCACGGCCTACTGCACGGATCAACATGCTGCTAAAAAGGAACGGCACTGCCCCTCCAATCAGGAATCCAATAAACACGAATGGATCTGCAACTGTCAATTTTCCCGCTTCAATAACATATTGAGAGATGGTCATTTCGCTGATTTTTTCTTCGCTGCCAACGGCAATAATTGCAATAAAGCTGGAGAAAAGTGAAACGGCAGCGATGACAGCGGAACCAATAGCAATTCCTTTTGTTTCTGCCTTAGTGGTATTACCCACAGCATCAAGGTCGGAAAGAATTTGCCGCGCTCGTTTATAACTTCCTGCCTCCTGCTTCTCCATTTCCATCGGTTCATAACCCATTTCGCCAATTCCATTTGCATTGTCCGCAACAGGTCCAAACACGTCCATCGATATTGTGTTACCGGTTAATGTCAACATTCCAATACCTGCCATTGCAACTCCATAGGCAACAAAGAGTGGAGGAGTTCCGGCAAACACAACTACCGACAGCATGATGGCAGATGCAATTACTAATATGGTGACAACAGTGCTTTCGTAACCAACAGCAAATCCTTGAATAATGTTTGTGGCATGACCAGTTTGGCACGAGCGTGCAAGGGATTTTACCGGATTGTGAGTGGTGTGAGTATAATAACTGGTTACCTTATTTAAAACTATAGCAAGAATTACACCAATGAGGCACGCAATTGCCGGACGCATGTCAAGACCAGGCATTCCAAAGTTTGCCCAAAATGAAGCATCCATCGGATTCATTGCCCAAAAAGCAGCGGGTGCGTCCTTCAACACTCCCGGAAACCGGAGATAAAAAAATCCGAGGATCATGAAACCGATAACACTGATTGCAGATCCGATCCAGAAACCTCGATGCACTGTACGCAAAGCAGTATCGGACGTATCATCTTTGCCGGCTTTTACAGTGTACGTAGAAATAATTGATCCGAGCACACCAATGCCCCTTACAAGTAATGGAAAGATAACTCCTTGATGTCCGAAACTTGCCATTCCAAGAATCATTGCAGCAACGATGGTTACTTCATAACTTTCAAAAATATCCGCAGACATACCGGCACAATCGCCGACGTTGTCGCCGACATTGTCAGCAATGGTTGCGGCATTACGTGGATCATCTTCCGGAATATCTTTTTCGATCTTGCCGACAAGATCGGCACCTACATCTGCTGCTTTAGTATAGATACCACCGCCGACACGCATAAACAAGGCAAGCAGAGTTCCGCCAAAACCGAAACCAAGCAAGGCTTCATATGCTTGTTCACCGAAGATGAGAAATATTATTGTGCCGCCGAGAAGTCCGAGACCGTCCGTCAACATCCCGGTAACCGTACCGGTACGATATCCCAATTGCATTGCTTCACCGTAGCTGCGTGTGGCTGCTGCCGCGACTCGCAGATTTCCGGTTGTAGCAAGGCGCATACCCACGAATCCCACTGTCCAACTAAAGAGTGCCCCGACCAGAAATGAAGCCGCTCGTCCCCAACGAAAGGCTTCGATGGTACCGGAATATGTAAGAAAAAGAACCAGAGTAATGATGACAATGAGTGGTCCAATCTTTTTGAACTGCGCTCCAAGATATGCGTTCGATCCCTCGCGGACAGCAGCAGCAATTTCCTGCATTTTCTTAGTTCCCTGATCTGCCTTAACTACTTGTTTTGCCAGCATCCAAGCATAGAGCAATCCGGCAATTGCGATCAGAAGCACTGAGATAAGTGCAAAAATTTCCAATGGAGCAAATTTGCTATCGGCAGTGAACATGGCGAATGGTACAAAATGTTCAGTCTGTTCGCCGACCTGCACTACTTGTGCGGACGGTGAAGAATTTTGATCCTGGCTGAATCCCGGCTGCCAGAAATATCCGGTAGCAAAGATGATCATCATTAAAATTAGATAGTTGCGCCGAGCGGTACTCGACACAGCAAAGAGTTTCTTAAAATAATTCATGTGTATGTTTCCGTTAATAGTATGTGATTGTTATTAATTATGAGAGAGATTCCGATGCCGAGCGCCACCATTTCGCGTGATTCACTTCCAGATCGCGCCGTTCAGGAAATTGATAGAATTTTATTCCCGTTTGATCGCCGACAAAGAAGCCGCGCCGAATCGTACGGAAGAAACCATGGACAAGCGGAGTGCGGGAGACCGTCTTAGAAGGTTTTCCGGATCCCTGCTCTAATTCCTTTACACAGTCGATGATGTGATGTGGATCGGAATACGGTAAATAACCTGCGAGTCTTCCGGTCTCATCTCTATCCAGCAACATATCCGCAAAGAAAATGCGCGGAACAGAAATAGGATTTTTTGGATCGGTCATGAATGATGCGAACGGAGAAGGAGCCAGAGCAGAAACAACCATCGGGGATACGGGACAGAGTTCATCATACAAATTCACTCCTCTCCGCTCATCTTGTTTCTCATACTGGGATGCGCTCAGCGCGAGAACACGGCCATCGGCTGTTCCCAGATACAAATTTTCAAACGCATCCAGATTGAGATGTTCAAGAACTCGATAAATACTGATGTATTTGCTTCGTTTCGGACTGCCATCCGGGTGAGGCACGCAACGTTCTTCGATATCACTCAAATGAAAATAGTCGCTGTGGATTTTGTTCCTGTCAATTTCAAAAAAAAGAACGTTACCCCTCGTGTTCTTCTGTGTACCAACAGCCATGTAGCGGCCAAATGCTTCCGGTTCAAGATGGGATGCAACAAGTGCTTCAGATCTGTAGCATAGCATATAAAGATGTAATTGCATAGAATTGTCTCCTATGGAGTTATTGATGCCGTGAAATAAAATACTATTTGGATTTTAAACTTGCTTACTGTTCTATAAATAAGAACACTCTTCTTCTGCATTCGTTTTCACATTACTAATACGTGTGAATGAATAACTTCAGGTTTGTTTTGGACAACACGAGCGAACTTATCACTTGTCAGATGTGTTGGTATGACAAACACAATTATGAGAGCTAACAAGTCTCGGGAGAAATTTTGATACTCGGGAGGTTTGTTAGTGAGAATTCCGACTTGAGGAACTACTCAAATTATCTTATAAAGGTAAAACAAATCACATTTCCAGTCAAGGTCGATATTCAATACAGGCGACAAGTTTATCCGATTTGTTTTCCGTCAAAAAAAATTATTATGTATCTTTAAAGAAAATGAAAAATCTTAGCAAGGTATCCGCCATAATCTATCTCATTATTTGCAGCATAACTGTTCTGGTCATGCTCACAACATCATTCGAATTATTCAAAGAAAAATATCTGCCGTCATTTATGCTCGCGCAAAAATATGCGCTCCCTCTCATTCTCTCGGCAATGGCAGTCGCTTTCCTTACATTCTTTGAACCCGAACGGTTGCAGCAAAAAAAAACTCTTAATGTAATGCAGCTGCTCTTGGCTGTTACGTTTGCAATATTTTCATATTATCTGACATCGTTGGATATAAAAGAAGCTTCGGCAGGAACTCTCACCGTATATATCCTTCAATGGTGCGCAACTCTTTTTGAATCCGTTTATTTCTTTGTGATGAATAGAAACACCAAAGCCGCTGGATAAGCGGCTTTGATGAAAATGTATAACTTCAATACTTCTTATTTCACCAATATCATTTTTTTGACTTCAGTGAATTTATCCGACGTTAGTCTGTAGATATACATACCGCTGGAAAGTTTTGATGCATCAAACTTTACGGAATAGTTCCCCGCTTCTTTCGTTTCATTTACCAACTCCGCAATTTCTTTTCCTAAAACATCGTACACCTTCAATGTTACAAAGCTGCTGATTGGTAACTGATAATTGATCATTGTCGAAGGATTGAATGGATTCGGAAAATTCTGAGACAGCGAGAACTGTTCAGGAATAACTGTTTCATCCTTCACGCTCATTGTTTGCGTCACGATAATTGCTCCGGTAGCAAGATCGCACAAAAAGAATTTTCCCCTTACCCATTGAGATTGGTCTTGCGATATGTGATATGTGTGGGTGTATGCTACTGCCCAATAGATTTTGCTCGTGTCAAAACCAGCACCACCGAACCAACCATATTTCTGATCGGCAATGGAAAGTTCGATGCGAAATTCCAGCGAATCGGGAAGCGGTAGCTGCCGAAATGCTTTTCCTCCGCCGTTTTCCGCATTGGCAATGACCGTTGCACTGGAAGCTGCCGATTGATACCCGGTGATCGGTTTTAACATTTTAATCCAATCAATATATCCTTGATCTAGCATATAGGTACTTGAACCTCCTGTGCTCACGCGAATCGCTTCTCCCGCAGTATTGTTGTTATACGTATAAGCAAACTCCCACGATTGCGATCGTCCCAACGTATCGACATCCCAACCGGATATCCTTCGGAGCACTTTGTCTGCCGGAAGGTTCTTCGACAAACTATCAGCAATCGAAATTACTTCCTGAAATGATTTTGGTGTGAATGACATGAAGGTAAGATTATGATTGCTGATGGATGCATTATTGATAACGATTGAATCTGCAAACGCAATAACATCAACACCTTTATCAGGATCGATCTTTCCGTCATGATCAACATCCTTGATGGCGATCGGCCAATAGGTTCCGTTGGAGAGATATGGTACCGTATAGGTTCCGTTACTATTCACATTGGTCCAGCCGACAAATGGCGGAGGACCTTCTTTTCCTTCGTCATTCATAATATTAACATTGGAAATACCAACGACCGATCCTTCCGGTGATACTCCCGTTGAACCCGAGAAGACTGTACCACTGACAGAATATGGTTCAAAATCTGCTCCGGTTGTGAAATAATAAACAAACGGTGTGGTAAGAAGTGCACCGGATTTTGCTTTCAAATAAAAGAGTGCGACAAAGTACGACTGATTTGGTTTTAATACGACATTGGCATACATCGTTTTAAGGTCAGCACTGTACCCTTCCGATATCACGTTGTCAAGACTGGAGAACCGTGATTCATCCATCATCGAAGCCATTGCCAGCGTATCAATTGCCTCGCTGAAAGTGATACTGATGGTTGTTGTTAACGGAACGTTCTTTGTGTTGTTAGCCGGCTGCATTGAAACGACCGTCATTTGTGCAAACACAACAGCAGGTAGAAAAACAAAGAGAGAAAGCAGTAGAAATTTTTTCATAACACCTCCGAACACTAATATAAAAGAAAAATATGTTAGGTTTGTCTTGAGAAACACAAGTGGGCTTATTGCTCTTCAGATGTTTCATTACGACAAACATGAGACTGAGAGCTAACAAGGCTCGGAAGATTTTTTTACTCGAGAGGGTTGTTAGCGAGAGTTCCGTCGTACGGAACTGCTCTGATTTATTCTACTTTAAGGTATTCCATTTTTAATCTCTTGTCAAGGAATGGATATCACATATCAGAGCGTTTTGTCTTGAAATGATTGAGAATTATTGTAAACGAAATTTTCTTTATTCTTCCCTCATTTTTTGTATATTTCTTCACAATTATTCCTTTTTTTCACTATCAATCATATTTTGCTCTTATGATCCTCTCCGATAAAAAAATTCTCCAAGAAATAAAAATAGGGAACATCGTTATCACACCATTCGACAGAAAATTTCTCGGCTCCAATAGTTACGATGTTCATCTTGGAAAATATCTTGCAATGTATGAGGATGAAATCCTTGATGCAAAAGTCCATAATAAAGTGCGTCATTTTGAGATTCCCAAAGAGGGTTTGATCCTTGTTCCGAGTAAATTATATCTGGGGGTAACGGAAGAATACACGGAATCGCATGCACATGTTCCATTTCTTGAAGGAAAAAGTTCTATTGGACGGTTAGGAATTGACATCCACGCAACCGCAGGAAAAGGCGATGTCGGATTCTGTAATACCTGGACTTTGGAGATATCGGTTCGTCAGCCTGTAAAAGTTTATGCAGGAATGCCGATCGGTCAATTGATCTACTTTGTGGTTGAAGGAGAGGTTGAAACACTCTATAATAAAAAGAAGAATGCGAAATACAACCAACGGACGATCAAACCGGTTGAATCGATGATGTGGAAGAATTTTAAGAAATAAACAGAATATTACCACAGGTGCATGAAAAAATTCTAGGACGGATGAAAATCCGTCTTTTTTATTTTTGCCTCTCATCTCTTTTTGAGTTACTTTTCCCTACAGGATCACTTCACGACATACATGAAACTGTTCCATTTCGTATCAAATATTATGGGAGTTTATATGAAATTCACAAAACTGCTTTTACCTTTTATCTTCTTGTTATTAATTTTTGGTAATGCTTTGTCGCAGACCAAACGCCCTCTTCAATTGGAAGATATGTTTAATATTCAACGAGTGAGTGATCCGCAGCTTTCGCCGGATGGAAAAACGGTAGCGTATGTTGTCGGAGTTGTGGATAAAGCGGCAAACAAAACGAATACTGATATCTGGGTTATTCCGACTACCGGAGGAATACCAAGCCAATTAACCAATTCTCTAAAAGCAGATCGTCATCCGCGCTGGTCGCCCGATGGAAAATGCAACGGGAGAATCAAAACAAGTGACAAACATTAGTACCGAAGCAAGCAACGCTATCTGGTCGCCGGATGGAAAGAAACTCGGATTCGTCTCGACCGTATTCCCAGAATTTTCCGATAAACCGTACGAAGAAGCAAATCGTTTGAACAAACAGAAACAAGAAGCTCGCGACAACAGCAAAATGAAAGGGCGCGTGCTGACAAAATTACTCTATCGTCATTGGGACACTTGGGTTGATGATAAAAGACAGCATGTATTCGTGGTGAATGTAGACGGAACAAATCCGCATAATGTCACTCCAGGCGACCGCGATGCAACACCGCCGTCATCAACATTCTCCACCGGTGATGATTTTTCATTCTCTCCCGATGGAAAAGAAATTGCAATTACGGCAACTCCAATTCCCGTGCGCGAAGAATCGTGGAGCACCAATCACGACATCCTTACGGTGAATCTTGAAACTGGAGAGAAGAAACAAATTACAACAAACGCAGCGGCAGATGTTTATCCGCAATATTCCCCAAATGGAAAATACATCGCCTATCGCGCTCAATCCCGCGCAGGATTTGAAGCAGACCGATGGCAATTGATGTTGTATGACCGCACTGCTGGAACAACAAAAAGTCTTACATCAAAATTTGATACCAATGTTGATGCGTTCACCTGGGCAAGCGATAATAAAACTCTCTATACGAGTGCTGAAGAAAAAGCAAATACTCCTCTCTGGTCAATCAGCATTGATGGAACGGTGAAAAAGATTTATGATAATGCAAACAACAGCGATGTGAACATTTCTTCCGATGGAAAAACGATCTCCTTCGCACACCAAACAATGTCCCGTCCGGTGGAGATATGGAGTGCAAACAACAACGGGACAAATGCAAAACAATTAACGCATGTAAATGATGTTCTCTTCTCCCATGTGGAATTCTCTGAACCGGAATATGTTTGGTTCGACGGTGCAAACGGAACAAAAGTGCAGATGTGGATCGTTAAACCGCCGTTCTTCGACGGAACAAAAAAATATCCACTCGTCTATTGGGTTCACGGCGGACCGCAGGGAGCATTCGGAAATTCATGGTCGTATCGATGGAATCAACAATTGTGGGCGGCGCAGGGTTATGTCATCGCACTTCCCAATCCGCGCGGTTCTACAGGTTTCGGACAGCAATTCACCGACGAAATTTCGCGGGACTGGGGTGGAAAAGTCTATACGGATGTTATGAATGGTGTTGCATATATGGAACAACAGCCGTATATCGATATTACAAGAATGGCTGCTGCCGGCGCAAGTTACGGCGGATATATGATGAACTGGATCAACGGTCATACTGATAAGTTCAAAACATTGATCAATCATGACGGCGTGTATAATTTTTATTCGATGTACGGAGTCACCGAAGAAACATGGTTCGATGAATGGGAACATGGTATTCCGTGGGAAACACCGGACTTCGATAAGTTTTCACCGCATAAGTATGCACAGAATTTCAAGACGCCGACACTTATCATTCACAATGAACTTGATTTCCGTGTTCCGGTGGGAGAAGGATTTGCACTCTTCACAACATTGCAGCGGAAAGGGATCGCATCAAAAATGCTTTACTTCCCGGATGAAGGACATTGGGTGCTGAAACCGCAAAATTCCGAGATGTGGCATAACACAATTTTTGATTGGCTTGCTGACTATTTGAAAAATTAATTATGAAGGATGAAATATGAATTATGAAATGTCCATTCTTCATAATTCATATTTCATATTTTTCCAATGATAACTTTTACAAAAACTCTTACTGCGCTTCAAAAAAAATCTAATTCTTTGCTCTGCGTTGGACTCGATACCGATCCAAAGAAGATCCCCGCACATCTTCGGCCAAAGAAGAACGGCGTGATGGAATTCAACAAGCAGATCATTGAAGCAACAAAAGATTTTGCCTGCGCGTACAAAATCAATTTTGCATTCTATGAAACGATGGGAAACGAGGGATGGACAATCATTGAAAAGACACGCGCGATTGTTCCTTCAACCGTTCTTACGATCGCCGATGCAAAACGGGGCGACATCGGTAATTCTTCATCGTATTACGCTGATGCTATTCTCAACAAAATGGGATTTGATTCTATCACTGTTGCACCGTATATGGGAAAGGATTCTGTTCTGCCATTTCTTGAGAATAAAAGCAAAGGTGTTTTTCTGCTTGCACTGACATCCAATCAAGGCGCATTCGATTTTCAATATAAAAAAATTGGAAATAAACGATTGTTCGAAGAAGTTGTCGTAACGGCACAACAATGGAACACCAATAAAAATTTAGGATTCGTTGTTGGCGCAACAAAATCAACAGACATTCAATCCGTACGAAAACTTTCGCCCAATGTTCCGTTTCTGGTTCCGGGAATTGGCGCACAAGGCGGAAGCGTTGAAGATGTGATCCGATATGGCTGCACCAATGACGGATTTGGTGTTCTGATCAATGCCAGTCGAAGTATCTTATATGCGTCTACCGGAAAAGATTTTGCTGATGC
>JFJP01027722.1_pt1 | contig 18252 bp, 23 predicted proteins | sample 431651 | NCBI WGS metagenome assembly JFJP01 (sample SAMN02602958, study PRJNA72255) | Microbial mat metagenome, whole genome shotgun sequencing project. | biome: fresh water; feature: sink hole; material: water; isolation source: purple microbial (photo- and chemosynthetic) mats found in...
ATTTATGAGAGTTTTTAAAAAAAAAAAAATTTAAAAAAAAAAACGTTTTTTAATCCTTATTTTTTCCAATCGAAATTCAAATCTCCTGCTTTTACAAAATTTTCCCGATTTTTCAGTATGTAAAGGAACCCCAATAAGTAAATTCCTCCTATTTTTTTCAGAATTTTAGCCTTATTTTCAACTAATTATTTTACCAAAAACTAGTAAAAATCCACCCAACAATCGATTTCTTCCTCCAAAAACCGAGGAATTCGAAAAACTGATCGATTTTATCCCTGAAAACTTCGAAACATCAAAATCTTATTAAAAAAAAAAGCTTTTCCCTTTACAACATTTCTATCAATATACTGTTGTAAATTGTTAAATAATATTCTCCTTTCTGCATAGTATGAGGCACTCTTCCCCATAATTTATACCAATAGGCTGTTGAGCTAAATTGCATCCAAACCATGAAATGTTCTATGCAAATAAAAAATATGTAATATATGATAAATAATGATCTTTAAAACCGTCTTCTACATCAATATATTGAGTTTTATAGAATTTTTTATGTCTTTTAAAGGCATTTAGTTTATAGGTTTCGAAAATAAGATTATGTGTTTCAATAGTTATCAAATCATTCGTTGAATTCTTTAAAATATAGGTGTCTGATGAAAAAATCATCAACAACTCTTTGTAAAAATGTTTTAGTTTTACCATTAAACACACTTTTTGCAATTAATCCGCAAGGACTAGCAGGTTGATCTGATTCAATCAAAAATCCTGTAAAAGAATTATGATCAGTCTTGTCCTCAGAGACATCGCTCATCTTTTGTATCGATGTGCATTTAGTTTTTAGAACCGCTTTACAATAAAAATAAAATGGCTCTCAACATTAATTTATGAAAGAAAGGATTAATTTACATGAAGAAACATCTTCACCCCTAAGTTGATCCCAACTAATAGACTTAACATAGCTATAAGTAATGTATAAAATCCAATAATTAACAAGTTTTTAAAGAAGAAAGTGATACTCTCTATGGTTTTGATAGTAATATTTGATGCCATAATAGAAAAACACAGGTCCTTCTATATCTTCATTCAAAACAATTTTTAAAATACAGCTGGAACTATTATTGCATTCTTCAGGATATTCATGAATATACTAGTGGGAAATTAACGAAATTTCTGCTAATTTGTTCATTACCTCAACTAAATGAGACGTTACCACAACGTTCACAATCCCCAATATAATCAAAATAAGCCCACAAAAAAAGGTGGAGATCAATGAACATTTAATTGATGGCGTAAAATACCAACCTGGAAGGGTCTGTTGTTGGAAATTCTTTCTAAAGGAACGATGGTGATTTAAAATCAGGTTGACATTTTCAGTTTTTTTGTCATTATTTATGCAAGAATTATCATCTGCGTTCTTTTTTGTGTTTTTCACGATGAGAGTGTCAGGAATTTGAAGATCTGGCAAAGGTTCTTTAAAATATATAAAGATAAGAATTAAAATAAGGGGAAAACGAAGTTCTAAGGTGCTTGTGTCTGCCATTGGAACTAAATTTATTCTGTAAATTCAGACATTTTTTAGTTTTTTGTTTAAAATTTAATTAAAAAAAAGGGAAAAATTCCATTTTTTTTTTTTTTTTTAAAAACTGACTTTTTTTAAATTTCAATTTTTTTTTCAGTTTATAACTCATTTTTCACAAATACTGTATTCCCTATAAAATTAAAAAAAAATGCAAGAGCAAGAATCATCTGAAATCTCTTCCGAATACACAGCTTATGACTTAAAAGCCCAAGCAATATCAGAAATCCCTGATTTGAATCAAATTCCAAATCACAATATTGAAACTATTCGAATTCTTCATAGTCCTTCTTTAAAATCAATGAAAGTAATTTAAATATTTCTTTTCAAAAGAAATTCTATATTTCTTTTAATATTTCTTTTTAAATAATCTTATATTTCTTTGAATGTTTTGATATAAATTCAACAGGGAATAGAGATATTTACGAAATTACAAGAGATAAATCTCTCTTCAAACAGTATTGAAAGAATTGAATCATTGGAAAAATTAAAGGATTTGAAGGTTTTGGATCTATCTTGCAATAAAATAAGGGTGATCAGCGGTTTAGCCAATCTTTTCAAGCTTGAAAAACTCGTTTTATCTCATAATAAAATTACGAATATTCAAAATCTTAAACAAGTATTTATTAAAAAACATAATGGTTATTTTATCAAATTTAATAATAGATTTCTGGAGAAAAATGCAGTTTAACGTATTTGGATCTATCTGATAATAAAATTTCTGATTATAAAGAGCTTTTGATCCTAAATAGGTATAGAAATAGAATAACTCTATGAAAAAATTCTTTAAAAAATAATAAATTTGAGTAAATTCATAGTTTTTTTTTTAAATTTAGCTTTGGAAAGCTTGAAATTTTATTTTTCTCACAAGGAAAAAACAGCAACCCGATTTGCAAAAGGAGTAATTACTATATAGAAGTTCTTCAAAGCTTGAAGAATTTCCAAAAATTTCAAGTTTTTTTTCTTACCTACTATTGAGAAGAATTGCAATTTTCTCTTGTATATTTAGGTGATAGATGGGGTTAAACCTGAGAAATTGGCTGAGCAAATCGATCAGAAACCAGAAAAACTCAAAGAAAAAGAAAATTTCATTGAAAATGAAATTTCTCCTATAAAACAAAAGGAATTTATGAATTCGCCTCTTGAAATGACGAAAACCAAAGCGAAACTCAAGAATTTCCCAGTTTTATCAGAAAATTATGAAGAAGAACCAATAAAATTCACAGAAAATGAGGTTTTTAATAGAAACCTCATGTTTTTATTTCAATTTTTATTGAATTTCAGCTGAAAAACAAAGAATCTGAATATAAAGGCGAGATTTGCAACTTGAAATACAGGTTAGAAGACATGATTTCTTCGCAAAAAGATTTGATTTATAAATATGAGATGTCAGAGAAGTTCTGGGGTACGAAATGCGAGAAAATGGAGAAAGATTTCTTCGAAATTTCCACACAGAACAAAACGCAGAAAAAGGAAATCAAAAGACTTTTAACTGAAAATATCAATGTGAAGAATGAACTTGAACTCATAAAAAAAGAAAATAAAGGTAAAATTCCAAAAAAAACAAGTATATTGAAAATCCAATCAAAATTCAATCAAAATCCAATCAAAAATCCTTAAAAATTCAAACAAAAAAAAAATGAATATTACTATAAAACTCCTATTTTTACATAGAAAACGTGATAAAAAAAGAAAGAAAAGACGAAATAGTTGAGAACCTCCATCAGCGAGTCTCTCTTCTGCTTAAAGAAAACGGTGAATTTCACAAAGAATCTGTTTTGAAAAGCGAGGAAATCGACCGTTTAAATCGTGAGCTCAAATCAAGTGAATCGCTAATAAAAGAACTAAAAATTTCTCTTCGCGAAAACGAGCGAATTCTATCAGATTTTCATTCAAAATCTCTTGAAAACGCTTCTTTTTCTTTGCAAAGAGGTGAAGAAATGAAAAGGAAATTCGAGAGTATTTACGAAGAAAATAAAGTGTTAATTTCAGAGAATTCTGAGTTAAAACAAAAGAATTCGAATTTATTGGATTTAACAAAAGAATGGGAGTATAAATTCGATGGGAAATTCAATGAAATTAAGTACGAATTCGAAAAGGAAATTAAGAAAATGATGGATTCTTATGAGAAAAAAATCTTCGAATTATCACATTCTTTGAATTATTCAAAAAAAGAACAAGATAATGAATTTAAGAAAAATCTCGATTTATTAGAAGAAGAATTCAAAAAGGTTTTGAACGAAAATAACGAGAAATTTCGACAATTGAAACAGGCTTTTGATGAAAAAAACAAGAATGAAAATGATTTGAAGAATCTTTTAAAGGCCGCGCTTATGAAGAATAACGAGCAGGAAGGGATTATCGGCGATTTCGAAATGAGTTTGCAGAAGATTAAGAAGGATGTTGGGGAGATTGTCACAGAAAGAGATTTATTGCTAAGAGAGGTTCTATTTTTAAAATAAAATTAGAAGAGATTTTTTAATGAATGAAAAATTTTATTCAATTTTAAATTGATTTTTTCTTATATAGGCAAATGGAAAGAAAAATACTAAAGATAAAGAACTTGACCTTGTAACAGATGAAAAAGCTCGTCTCGAAAGCGAAAAAGCCTTTATCGAAGTGAATTTCGCGAAACTAAAGGATTTAAGAAACCAGGAATTGCTTGAACTGAACAATTTGCGCAATAAACTGATGGTTTTCGAGAATGTAGAGAACGAAATTGAGGATTTGCGAAGTCATATAGAGACGAAAACTAGAATTCTTGAGGATAAAAATGAGACTATTGCGAATTTGAAAGAAGAAAACGAGAATTTGAAGCAGAATTTCACGAATTTAAGTGATGATTTCACGAAGATTTCGAAGAAATTTGAGAAACAAACAGAAATTATTGAAGAATTGGAACAGCAAAGTTCGAATTTCAATGAAGAAAATAAATTTCTGAAGAAAGAACTCAAAGAGAAAAAGGCTTTGATTAAGATGTTTGAAAATGAGATTGAAAATATAAGGCATTTACAAGAGAATGAGCTCAGTAATCTAAAAGAAAATTCCAAGAAAAAAGAAGAGAAAATCAATGAACTTTTGAAAACTCTAGAAGATTGCAAAGGAAATTTAATGCAGAATCAAGAAAAATTCAAAGAAAAAGAGAAGATTATAAATGAAATGGAAGTGCAGTTTTTGTATAAAGAAGGGGAGTTGAAGAATCGAATAAAGGGGAAGGAAAGGGAGGTCGAAGAATTCAGAGGGAAATTGGAGGAAAATGAAGAGGAAATGAAGATTTTAATTACAGAAATCGAAAAGCAGAAGAGAATGGCTAAGGAAAATATTGAGAAATTGAATAAAATATTTAATATTTAGAATATTTTTAACAATGACTTTTTATTTATTTTAATATTCTTAAAACAATGTAATATTTTATAGAAAATTTTTATGTATAAAGATTAAATTCTTCATTTTTTCTATGATTTTCAAATAATACCCCACGAAAATATTCCCTTTCTCAATATTCGAAAGAAAAAAACCAAGAAAACACTTTTTCAAATTATTATCCTCTCATTTTAAATTTCCCTTTTAATATTATGAAAAATCCTTTTAAATATTCTCCTCTCCCCCAGTTTTTTCTGCTATTTCCTTCATTTTCTTAATAACCACTAATTTTTCCTTCAAGAACTTCGCAATCCTCGGTTCTTTTTCCTCATCAATCTTCCCCAAAACCTCTCCAATCTTTGCAATATAATCACCATTTAGCACTTTTCTCGGGAAAAGTGACTTTGCGAATTCCAAAGCATATTCTTCATCATGTTTATTTACAATCAAAGGCAATTCTTCGAAGAATTTTTCTGCGAACATTTGATTTAAAATATACTGTCCTTCTTGCAAAAAAGCTCGAAACGCCTTTTTTAAGATTGAAAGTTTTATATTTTTGACGTTTTCGCAGAAAATAAACCAAATTTTATTTTTATCTTCTTCTAAAGGACTCGCAGCCATGAAAACAATTCTCGCTTTTTCTTTCAAAAGCTCATTTTTTTCAATAGATTTAATGAAATTCTCTTGATATTTAGCTCTTTTCTCACTAGAAATCGATTCGCAGGCAGAAATTCTTGCCAAAAGCTTCATCTTTGAGTTTTCTGAAAAGCTCTTGTAATATCTGATTAAACTCGTGTGTTTTTCATTGAAAATGCTTTCTAAAAGCGCAGTTGAATTCGGGATAAATGCGAATTTTGTGATATATTTATAGAGTAAATTCGCGAATTTACCTTGTTCGATTAATTTCAAAATCAGAAATAAGAACTTTTCGCTATATTCGATTTCTTTTTCCTTTTCGAATCCCATGAATAGCAAAGGCTGACATAAATTCAAGATATATTTCAGCACAATATACGAATTCTCCTTTTCTAAATGTTTGAGAACAATGTCCAAAAACGCCAATTGATTAAATTTCCCATCCAGCATTTCGTAATAAAAGCAGAAATAAAGGTTCAATCGAGTTTTTGCATTGTCGATTTTATGCAGATTTTCCATTAAAAACTGAAGTGATTTTTCATCTAATTTGAAACGAAAATACGCGGAATCATCAGAATCAATCAAAACGGCCTTTGGTAGGTATTTCCCTTCTAATTCATTAAATAACGTTTCTTTTTGTTTTTTTATCGTTATTTCTAAAGAAAACTGGTTTCTGCAAGATTGATTCAAAAGAAGAACATCAGTATAATGTGTTTTTAAACAACAATTCTCTTCTTTACCGAATTCTTTCTGAACAATGATGAATTCTTTCAAGGTAGTAGCCTTTGCAGAACTCCCACGAAGCTCTATCTCAATCTCATTGATGCCTTTCACAGTAAGCCAATCTTCGAGAAATTCGTCCAATGTGTTATTCTCGAATTCTTTGATAAGTTCAATCAATTCTTTATTTGTGATATAGTGACTCATCTTGAGGAAAATATCGGATAAAGGCTTTTTTCCTCGCGCTTTGAACAATTGCTTGAAGAAATACAGCGATTTATAGCATAAAATCGAATCCTGTAACTTAAATTTCTCGTAATTGTTCGCTATATTCTTATATAAAGGCTGGCTTAAACCGACTAATTCAAGATAAACTGCCTTTTGTTTCAAATAGCTAATAAAGGTCATAATCTCATTAAACGGCAGATTCTGTGTGATATTATCAATATCCGCTATTTGTTCGAAAAATATCGTGGCCATATAATATGGTAAACCTGAGAAAATCCATGTTTCATCATGCCATTTGCTCCTTGTGAACAGAAACTGTTTGGCCAATTCTTTCAGTATTAAGAAATAAAATTCTGCGAGATTTTCTTTATGAAGAATGAGTTTCTCATCAATGAAAACCATGCCTTGATAACTGAATATCGTCTTAGGAAGATCCTGAAGAATTATCACATCGATTTTATTCACGAGATTCTTCATGATTTTCTTATAAGTGCACAGGCCTAATTGCATGATCTCGGAAGAAGGCACGATAATTTCTAAGAGTTTTTCTTTGTTTTCCCCCGCTGAGAAAAACCGAAGATTGTCTTTTTCGAAAATAGGAGCGAATTCTCCCATACAAAAGCCTAGACAGGTGGGATCGGTTTTCATTTGATATAGCAATAGTCTTTTATCAATAAGATCATCAATATTATTGAAGATTGCCTCATGGCATTTCAAGGAATTGAACTTGGAATCTTCTTTGATTGGTTGGTTAAGTTTCTCCAAAGCAGAAGTTATCGCATAATGGGTTTTCGGGATCAAAAGACCCAATATTATATTCATCATAAAACCCGGCTGATCAAATAAAGGAAACATAGCATTTATCTCTTTTTCTGGACTATTAAAGAAGATTTTGGAGGAAAAATCTTCGAAATTATTGTTTGGATCGATGAATTTCAGCTCAGAATCCTCTGAGGAGTTCTTCACGAAATCGAAGTTCTCATTCTGTAAAAGTATCGCAATAATATTCTGGCCTTCTTTTAGATGTTTTGCTGGCAAAAGAATCTTGTTTTCGAACCAGATTTCCGAAGGAGCGACGTCTTTAAATTAAAGGTAAGTTTCAAAGAAGTTAAAGAATCCCCATTTTCACTGAAATTCATTAGACAATTCATGTTCAAATTGGTGATCAAAACTGCTCTTTGTTCAGCTTCTTTGCGAGAGATAAAGGTGTTTTTCTTGAATTTGAATGAGTTTTCGATCAGTTTTTTGGCAGCTTCTTCATAGCGTTTGAGGATCGCTTGAGTTTCTGGAGATTCGATTTCAAAAGTCGAGGTTTTCTTTGCAACGGAACTATACTTTTCATTATGTTTATTCTCTTCTTCATTTTCGAAATTGATGAGGATTTCTTCGTTTTCAGCTTCATTTTCATTGGCATTGTTCACAAAAGGAGTTTCATACATAGGATTCTTCGATTTCTTTGCTTTTTCTTCATGAAAGCTTGAGGTTTTTAAATTTCTTGACGAAGAACTGTTTTTTCTTTTATGTTTGTGAAGGATTCTTCGCTTCTGATTATCAAGGAAATCATCGTAAACATTCTCTAAATCAAAGTCTTGAGCATCATATTCCCTTATAGACCATTTATCTTCACTTTCTTCAGGGTTTCCTTCTGTGCGAATACGTCCATAACTGAATCTTTCTTTTTTCTTGTGATTGGCAATTTCCCGCAATTCTTCTAATTCGTTCTCTGATAAAAGCAATCTTTCTATAGGAAATTGCTTCGGCTTTGGAATAAGACTCATGAAATCCTGCACATCCTTTGGTTCTTTCATCAAATCAAAGGCGTTAGTTTTGCCTTTAAATGCCTCTAAAGTCATTGGATTGAATAAATAAGTCTTTATAGGAAATTTTGACTTCAAAGGCAAAGAACTTTTGAATTTTGAGATGTTTATTTGAGAATTTATTGTATTTTCGGAGGTTATTGGGTTTTCGTCTTGAGTAATTGCAGGTTTTTCTTGGGTTTTGGACTTGTTTTTCTTGTGAAGAACCACAACTTTGTTCTTTTGACTTTTGATCACGAAGAAAAGGAAAGAACCTACGATGCTACCAGCGACCAGGAGGTCGGAGCCTGTGACTGTGTTTTTTGTCTGGTCTATGAGATTGAAATTAGACATTAATTCCGACTTTTAGTTTTGCTTTTAATCATCGGCTTTTTGTTTCAAATAAAAAAAAAATACAATAAAATTAGATAAAATCTTCAAAAAAAAAACAAAGTTTTATCATAATAAAAATTGCATTTTTTTTTAATTTTGTGGGAAATTTTTTTTCATTGACGTTTTTTTTTTTTAAATTAATTAGTTTTTTATCAAAGCAGTTTTTTTAAAAAATAATATTAAGTAAAGCCTAAAAACCAGCTTTTTATTATTAAATTAAAAACCCTTTGAATTTTCATTTTCATTCAATCTTCTTTATTTTTTTTCTTGTTTTGGATCATCTTCATCCACCCATTTGGATCTTTTACCATCAATCCACATGCCTTGTCTCGAAGACCCATCACTTAGAAAATAGACTCCATTTCCATGTTGTTTCCCATTTGACCAATCACCTTCATATTTCCTTCCATCAGCCCAATAATAAATTCCAAACCCATGTTTTTTATCATTTAAGTACTCCCCTTCATATTTCCTTCCATCTTTCCATGTATATGAGCCTTTGCCATGCATGTTATTATTCAGCCAATAACCATCATAAACTCGCCCATCAGACCAATAATAGATCCCTTTTCCTGATATCTTATTATCATCCCATTCTCCATCATATTTAGAATCATCAGCCCATACATAACACCCTTTATATTATATATCGTAATTTTTTTAATAAAAAATATCAAATAAAAAGACCTTTTCCTTGTTTTTTGCCAAAATAATAGTCCCCTTCGTATTTTGAACCATCAGCCCAAATCTCTTTACCGAAACCATGCTGCAAATCATCCTTCCAATAACCCTCGTATTTGGCGCCGTTTACATGATTGTAAATGCCATGACCATTTGCTTTGTCGTCAAGCCATTCACCGTCGAATACGTCGCCGTCAATGTGGAAGAATTTGCCTGTGCCGTGAGCTTTGTTGTTTTTCCATTCGCCTAAAAAATCAATTCATTTTATTTTTTTGAATATTTTATTTTTTCTATAATTTTTTATTTTTTTTTATTTTTTCAATTTATTCCATATTTCTTGTTTTTAAAAATACAAAACCTTCATAACGAGCTCCATCAGGCCATTTTTGAACGCCATATCCTTCACGACGATCTCCAATCCACTCTCCATCATAAACCGCACCACTTTTAAAAGTGAAAACCGGTCGTTTCTCTTTTACTGTGCTGTTGCTTTTTTGATTATTATCTACAAACCTCAAACATTAAAAAAAACCAAAATTTAAAAAAAAAACCCAAAAGAGGTTCTTTTTGATCATCGAAATATTTGGCTTTTGTATTGGTTTTGTTGAAAGCATCATTTTTTAATTTTTTTCGCATTGCAAACCCTCGAAAAAATGATTGTATTTTAATGATTTGTTTTTCATTTGATTGATAATGGATTAAATCTTCATCTAAATTCTAATAAAAACCATATTTATTAAAAACGATCATCGCTTTTTTAAAACTTCTGATTTTTTCACGATTTTATTGGAGTTTTTATGTGCAGATTTGTTATCTATTTGATCCTAGTTAAAAAAATGGTAATTTTTTTGTGGGGTTTGAAAAACTTGTAAATTCAATTCAGTGCTTTCTCCTGGCCTTTGGCAAGCTGTGCAGGACCCGCAAGTGTTGCCCATGTTGTTAATTTTTTAATGTTAATTATTTGTTAAATCTGATAATTAAAAAACTCTAACAGAAGAAGTAAAAGGTTTTTTTAATAACATTTCTTTATTAAAAAATTTTCAAATTTTTAATTATTTATTTAACAATTTTCTTGCCTAAAAAATATTTCATTAAAAATTTATTGTTTTATTTTTCTTTCATCAAATAAATTCAAAATAAAATGCAAGCTTTTCTTTGATTTATTTAAGTCTTTTGGATTAATATTCAAGAGGTTTATTCATCTATTTAAAAAATGTTTGCCAAACTATATAATTTTTCTTCATTAGATTAAAAAAATTGACTAAAAACTGTTAAATAAATGGAATGGAATGGAATGGGGTATCATAAAAAACTCAGCTTTTTGCCAAAATCAAAAACCTTAATTTATCAAAATTTATTTTTTACCAAAAATTCCAAAAAAAGAGGAAAGGAGAGATACAAAACTCTTTCATTGAAATTGATAAAATTAATTTCATTCTAATAAGAGAAAAAAAGAAAAAATTTCTGAAAAATGATATTTAAAAAAACTGCATAATAAAGATTTTTAAAAGTTTTCTCAAAACTTAAAAGATAAAAAACAAAAAATACAAAAAATTTTCTAAAAATGTCATCCGTCAAAGTTGCTTCCCTCGATAAAACCGCCCATGATGAATTATGCTGTACTTATGCAGCACTGATTCTCCACGATGAAAAGCTAGAAATAACCGGAAACCAAATAAAAAAAGTCATTGAGGCTTCAGGAAATAAAGTAGATGCTTTCTGGCCATCCCTCTTTGCCAAAGCCCTCCATGGTAAAAATGTGAGTGATTTGTTATTAGGAGGAGGTGCAGCACCAACACAACCGGCTCATGTAGAACCAGAAAAAAAGAAAGAAGAGAAAAAACCAGAAGGTTTTTTTTTAGATTTTACTTAAAATTTACTAAGAGACTGGATTATTAATTTTCATGTTTTTTTGTGGTTTTGTGATAAATAGCCAAGAAAGAAGCTCCAAAAGAAGAAAAGCCTGTTGAAGAAGACATGGATATGGGAGGAATGTTCGATTAAAGACATATATAAGAATTCGCCTCATTTTTAAATTTCCTTTATTGAATTCTGAAAGAATGTTTAACAAAAAATTTTTGAGATTTACTTTGAAAAAGGTTTTAAAAAGAAATTCATTTGTTATTTAGAGTCTTTTAAGGGCTGAAATCGTGATTTTTCTGACAAAAATCTTTTTTTTTTTTTTTATTAAAATCCTTATTTTTGATTTATTTTTTTCTTTTTAAAAATAACAAAAAAAAACCCTCCAAATTAAATTTCCGCACAAAAAATTATCCCAAAATGATGAAAAAAAGAAAAATGTCACATTGCGAAAGCAAAAGCCTTTGGAATTACACACTTTCACCTGGTAAATCCTCTTTTTCTCTAAATAAGACAATTTTGTTCTTTAAAAGGCTGGACGAATAATGAAGTTTCGATCTTAAAAAAGGCTTTACAAAAATTTGGAATCGGAAAATGGAAGAAAATCATGCAGTATTTTTTTAAGAAATCTTCAATGTTTTATTTGAAAATCTAAAAGATCAAATTGTTTGCCAGGAAAAAGCATTGGACAAATCTATATGCAGACTCAAAGACTTATTGGACAGCAATCTTTAGGAGGTTTTCATTTCTTTTCTTTTGGTTGGTTATAAAGGATTTTGTGAAAGAATTCATGGGTTTGAGTGTTGATTTAGAAAAAGTTTTTTACGACAATATGAAAAAAACTGTAAATTTTATTAAATATAACCAAAACTTCTATCATTTTTCTATGATAAAAAGAGTGTTGTTAGAAAAAATAATTGCATTATCAATACAGGGGATAATCCGACAAAAGAAGAAAGAAAAAGAAGAATCGAAGAAAATTTTAAAAAGTTTAATAGATTGTAAAAGAAATGTTTGTAGTATTTTTTATTAAAAGATATGGACTGAATTCAGAAGAAGTCAAAGCGATAAAACTTCCCAAAATAAAAAACCTGATTTTACAAAATTTGCTGACTTTGGACGAAGTTTACTTTTTCCTAAAAAAATGAAATAATTTTTTTAGATTGAAAGTGACAAATTCACTACAATTGAGAAATTAAACCAATTAGAGAATTTAAAGAATGTTATTGAGAAAAAGATGAAGAAAGTTGACCGAGGAGATATTGTGATAAATCTTCAAAGAGTTTCGGAGACAACCTTTGAAATTATTTAAATTAATGTGAATATTTTATTAAAATATTCCTTTTTTTATAAAAAACTCAAATCAAAGAAAATTTTCTTTTTCTTATTTAAAAAAAAAAAATCGTTCATTTTTGCCAATATTTCTATATTTTTCAAATAATATAAAAATTTAAAATGAATCCAAATTTATTTTCATTCTTCAATGTTCTAAGCAAAAAAAGCCTTCTTGTGAAATCTTTGCTTTTCAATTCAAATCACATTTATTGCTTTTCCTCCACAAAAAAAAACAAAAAAATTATTGAAAAAACAGAAATAAAATCCGAAAAAACTTCAATAATCCCAGAAAAAACTTCCAATGATTTAAAAATAGAGGACGTCAATTCCAAAAATTTTAAATCAATGATTGAAGAAATGAAAACAAAACGCTATATTTATAACGAAACCGAACAAAAAATGAGTGAAATTGATCTTTCTCAAAAAGAATTAAAATCCCCAGACCCAAAATCTTCTCGTATTTCTTAAAAAAATAAAAAATATTTGTTAAAAAATTATTTTTCTTTTTGACAATTTTTTCTATTTCTTTTAATTCTTAATTTATGTTTTTACAATTTTTTCATTTTCTTCATGGTTGGTTTTAATATTTCAATTTCTTTTGAACAAATAAATAAAAATTATTGAAAATTAATTTAGAAAAAGCACAAATTCCTGAACAAAAAACCGAAAGACTTTCAAAATATTTAAGCAGAGCTGGCATTTGTTCAAGAAGAGAAGCTGAAAGATTGATAAAACGTGGAATGGTTTCAGTAAATAAGAGAAAAGTTGAATCAAACATAGCAGTCACTGATTCCAGTGATATTAAAATCTTTACAAAAGATGGAACAAAAGTGCCTTTAAAAGAGGAAGCTAAATTATGGATGTTTTATAAGCCTCAAGGATTAATTTGTTCGGCTGCTGACCCTGAAAACAGACCATCTGTTTATGATTATTTGAGAGCTAAATCAAAATTGAACTTAGATCATGTGATCAGTGTGGTATAAATAACAAAAATTATTAATTTATTTTTTTAGCAGTTGTTTTGAATCATTTTGAAAATTCTTTAGGGTAGATTGGATTTTAACTCTGAGGGTTTACTGTTATTAACGAATGATGGAGAGTTAGCTCGAACATTGGAGCTTCCACTCAATAGTATAGAGAGAGTAAGATTTTCCGTTCTTTAGTTTATTCGCTTAAGCAATCGATTAATAGGCGTATCACGTGCGAGTTTATGGGACCTTTACCAAAGAAAAACTTGCCAAAATAAGGTTTATTTAAGTTTTTTATGATTAATAACGTTATTTTTAGACAAGGAGTGGTGATAAATAAAGTGAAATATGGTCCTTTTTGGGTATAATAAATAAAATAAATTTTTATCATTTCAAGAAAATTTAAGACAGAAGTGATGAATCGACAAACATCTAATACATGGCTTCATGTTAAAATGCAAAGCGGAAAAAATAGAGAAATAAGAAGAGTGATGCAGAAATTCGATTTAAGAGTCAATCGAATAAAAAGAATAAGTTTTGGACCTTATAGAATTGGCAGTGTTTAATAAAAATTTCATTTGATTATATTGATTTTATTTTTAGCTAATTCCTGGAGATTTGGTAGAAATACGAATAGCTCCAGAAATCAAAAAGATTATTTATTTCAATATGAAACAGAAACTTAAAGAATTTAAAGAGAAAAGGAATGAAAGAATGATTGAAAAGAATGAAAATTTGCTGATCAGTAAAAAAACGAACAATGAAATAGAACATGAGAAAAATAGAGGAAACCTTCCAAACAAAAAAAAATTTCAATTGATTGAAAAAAAAGACGCACTTTAAGGATGAATATTTTAGATAATTTTTTTGAGAACCTTATTTTAAAAAACAGTTTTTCAAATCAAATTGATTTTTTAAAAAAAATAAATAATTTATAAATATATACACAAAATTTCCCTTTTTTTTAAATTAAAAATAGATTATTTTTTTTTTCTAATGGAAAATTTCAATGATAATAGGATTTGCCCAATTCATGACAAGAAAATCATCTATATTTGCTTTAATTCAGCTTGGCATTGCGAAATTTTATGTTGCGATTGTTTGCCTATTCATTCTGAGATTCATGTGAAAAATAAGACTTTAGCCAAAATTGAGAAGTTTGACATATTTTTATCAAGTTATTTAGAGAAATTAAAACAAAAAGGCAAGATTTATGATGAGCTTTTAAAAGAATATAACATTTTTTTAAAAATGGATTTGCCATTTATTTATGATTCCAATGAACAACTAAAAGAATTAAATAATTTCAAAAAAATATTATATGAAGAGGTCGACAAAAGGTTCTTCGAGATTGAAAAAAGAATAAAGCTTCAAATTGATTTGAAATTTCAAAATAATAAAATTAATCTTGAAAAAGATGAAAAAGAAATATTAGAATATAAATCAGAAATAAATCAGTATATTATTGACCTTAAATCAGAGAATATAAACGAAAAATTTTTAGAATCTATCAAATTCTCTTCAAAGTTTATGAGTTTTAAAGAAATAAAAAATGAAGGCAAAGAACTTTTTCAAATAAAACTTGACGAAACTTTAGAAATTCATGCAGAGAAATTAAAAAAAATGTTGGATGAAAATTTTGCTTTGCTTATTCGAATAAATGAGAAGGATCATTATGAAATTAAAAATAAAAATGTCAAAGATAAGACAAAAAAATTAAAAAAAACTTGCAAAACGTGTGGTTTAGAAATGGGATTTATCAGCGATTTTAAAAAGCATTTAGTTTGCATGCATTGTAATTCTGTGAAAAGATTGTATGAAAGAAAACTGTGAAAATTGAAGCAATTTATTTTTTTATTTTTATTCAAATTGAAAAGTGATTTTTTCACTTGAATTAAAAAAAAATTTTGAAAAAAAATCTAATTTAATAGTTTGAAACTGAATTTAAAAAAAATCACAAAGAAAATTTTTTTGATGAATTTAATAATTCGAACAATAAAAACTCTTTTTTTAATTGATTCCTGATCTGTTCTTCACATTTAAGTTTGATTTATTTGTCCCTGAATAGGAGGAATTCCATAATTCACAACAGGAGGTAAATTTTGTTGTGCATAATTTTGTGGGGCATAATTTTGTGGAGGATAATTTTGTTGAGGATAATTTAGGGGAGCAAAATTCTGAGGTGGATAGTCAGTTTGGGCCATTCCTTGCGCATAAATATATCCAGGGGCACCTTGTTGTACATATTGAACTGGTATTCCTTGTTGAAATATTACTCCTCCTTGAAGAGGCATCCCTTGAACAATTACTGTTCCAACTTGCATTGGGATTGGGGGTTGCATACGATAAAACCTTCTTCTTAGACTACATAGAAGAATAGATCCTATGATTGAGCTTATTATTCCAATAAGGAGAAGAGCAACGCCTAAACTATAAACACTATCCGTAACAACTGATTTATTTTGGCAGGTGCGACCGCAGTCACAAGGATAGTATTCATAATAAGTACTGAGACATGATTTTTCTACACAGCCAAAACCACATTTTTGATTTGAACCCACTCCAAGAATTATGATCCCAGCCACCCAGAATCCCATGGAGATTAGTTCAACGACAGTTATTATGCAAACTTGCGATTTTTTTTGTTTGTAAAACATTCTTTTTTAATTTAGATAATTATAGTTTTTCGATCAAATTTTTTATAAGTTTTTATTTTTTAAAAAAATGTATTAAGAAATTTTTTGATAGATTGAATTTCTTCTCTTTTTTTAAATTTAAAAAACATTTACTCCCCAAATTCAATTAAAAAATTTTGTTTGATAACATATAATTTTTTAAAAATAAAAAAAAACACTTTTTTAAAATTATCATCTCTAAATTTATGTTTTCATAACTCAAAACCGGAAAAAATTTGGTCGTGGATAATGTGGATAATTATCTGGAGTGCAATTTTTTGGAGTAAATACAATTAATAATCTTTAATTTTCATTAATCATTCCATTAATTTTAAAAATGGACCAAAAAAATTTTCCAGAAAATAAAAATCACAATAATTCTACAGATGAAAAAAAATCTTTAACTTTAAAGGATTCCTTCTTGTTCTCCCAACCATCTTCTTTATTTTTGATTCGATTGTTCTGGCATTTGGCCTTGAACAGGAACTCCATAGTTCACACCAGCAGGGTAATTTTGTTGTGGATAGTTTTGTGGAGCCATCATACCTTGAACATATATATAATCAGGGGCACATTGTTGCACATATTGAACTGGTGTCCCTTGTTGAAGCATTACTCCTCCTTGAAGAGGCATTCCTCCTTGAACAATTATTGTTTCAACTTGTTCTGGTGGTTGCATGTTATAAAACTTTCTTCTTAGTATACAGAGAAGAATAGATCCTGTGATTGAGCCTATTATTCCAATAATAAGAAGAGCAACACCTAACTTATAAACATTATCCGAAACACCTGATTTATTTTGGCAGGTGTCACTGCAGTCACAAGGATAGTAGTAATCATCCTGAAAATTATAACATGATTGTTCTACACAGCCAGAACCACATTTTTTATTTTGACCCACTCCAAGAATTATGATCCCAGCTAGCCAGAATCCCATGGAGATTAGTTCAACGACAGTTATAATGCAAACTTGCGATTTTTTTTGTTTATAATGCATGAAATTTGGAAAAAAAATATTTCTTTTACAATTGAAATATATTTGATCAAATTATTTAAAAATTACTGGTTTCATATTTAAATCTTAAATTTCTTTGTTTTATAACACTTTTATTTCTTAAATTTAATTTTTTTTCTTTTATTTTGATTTTTTTGCTTCTAAACAAAAGTATTAGAATATTTTTTTTTTTCATATGTCCAATTCAAATTGTGACAGCAAAAGAAAATCATAAAGTCGATTTATCAGCTCATATCCCCACAACATCTTTAAGAAATAAAAGCTTTTTTTCAAGAAGGTGAAATAATAATATAATAATAAGAATTGATTAAAATAAAAACATTAAAATAATTGATGAGCTTTTATTTTTGGTGATTTAAATTAAATAAAGCAAACAAAAAGACATTTTTTATCAATTCAACAAATAAAAAAACAGATTGTTCTTAAAATTCTTAATTATACTGAATTTGAGTAGGGTTTTGACTCATCTGTCCCTGGACAGGATATCCATAATTCACACCTCCATAATTGTTGTTTGGCATCCCAACAGGCATTCCTTGTGCATACACATTTGGAGTTTGACCATATTGGATTGGCATTATTCCTCCTTGAACGACCGAAATTCCTCCTCCTGGAAAAACCCCAATTCCTCCTCCTTGCATAATTACTGTTTGTCCCATAGGGGCTTGCATAACTGCTAGATGGCGATAATACCTGCTTCGGTTTATGCATAAATACACAGAGCTGAATATTGAACCAATTATTCCAATAATCAAAAGGGCAACACCTAATCTATAAACACCATCAGTAACAACAGATTTTTGTTGGCAGGTTGCGCCGCAATCGCAAGGATAACTATCATAATAAATCGACAAACAAGTCTTTTCAATACATCTTGAATTGCATTTTTCGGTTCTCCCCAAAGAAAGAATTAAAATTCCTGCTAGGATCATTGACAAAGTAATGAATTCGATTAGACTGAGAGTCCAAACAGATCTTGCATGATCTCGGTAATACATAAATTTAACTT
>JFJP01038533.1_pt1 | contig 18250 bp, 15 predicted proteins | sample 431651 | NCBI WGS metagenome assembly JFJP01 (sample SAMN02602958, study PRJNA72255) | Microbial mat metagenome, whole genome shotgun sequencing project. | biome: fresh water; feature: sink hole; material: water; isolation source: purple microbial (photo- and chemosynthetic) mats found in...
CGGCTGTTGGAAGTAAACGATAACAAAACCGGAATACCCAATTTCTTATAAACCAAAGCGGCTTTGCTTACTTCGAGGTACGAATTTTTGCCGCGAATGGCAGCATTGGTTTCGCGGTTGCCTTCAATACTTAACTGTATAAATTTGGGGTTAAGTGCTTTAAGTTTCAATAATTCGGTCTCAGGCAACAGAAAACCGTTGGTTAAAATTCCGAAGGTAAAAATTTTTCGTTGTCTGACTTCGGTAAGCAAATCTAAAAAACCGGGTTTAATAAACGGTTCGCCGCCGGTAAAATTAATGTGCGGTTTTACTTGTTTATTGCTTTTACTTAATTCGGAAACAAATGCCTCAATTTTATCCAAATAACCGATTAACACCAACAAATCGGCACCTTTTTCGGTATAATTTTCCTGATAACAATGCACACAACGGTAATTGCATAGTTCGGTAATATGCCACTGGAACGTAAATTTGGTAATTGCCATAGATTACTTAGTCTCCTCCTCCGCAACCGCCGCAACCGCTTCCACCGCCATCGCTGCTACTGCTGCTGCAACCGCTACCTGAATCGGAGCTGCTGCTTGAATCGGAACTGCAGCCGCTACCCGAAGCATTATACTTACGTTCCCATTCTGCCGGGTCGGCAAATGCACTACCTGCCGATGTGGCTGCAAAAGCACCTATTCCGAACAAGGCAACACCGTACAACAAGCTATTATCGGCCATTATCGATTCGTCCGGCGCTTTTTTCATATACTCGAATCGGGCATTTGAAGCTTTTATAAACTTTACACCTAAAAGTGTTGGTTTTGAAGCTGTCGGATTAATTACCGAATATAAAATTATAATCGACAAAATCATAAGCATTACCAAAAAAGCCACCGGTTTATCGCGTACAATGCCCAAATACAATTTTATACCGCTAAACACAATTTTAGCTCTACCAACTTAGCAAGGTATGGGTTCATTAGTGCTTGTGCTTCCGGAAAAAGTGTTTTTTTGAAAAACTCGCTGTAGGTTCTGCCAATATGGGCTTGTTTCAGTACAAAGGTTTCCAATTCATCATCGCCAACTAATGGTTTTGAGTTATCGGTAATTTTTATTGCACCGCCTGCTGTGTTATCAATTTCAATTCTTTTTTTCTGCCATAAACTAAACAACGCCAAACTTACAGAACCTTTAACCCCGTGTGTAAGCAACGAAAGTATAAACGGCGTATATTTAGTTGGTTCGGGTACCGGCAAATGTTGCGTTCCATCGTTTTTTGCAATACGGTAGGTTACAAAAATAATTATTGCTGAAAATACGGCATAAATCAATAAAAAATCGGGGCCGTAAATACTTTTAATAAATTCTGTTATCATAGCTCAGAGTTTTAAAACGGTTAAAAGTACAAAAAAAAATTCAATTGAAAACAATTCTTAATTATCAAGTTAAGACTTATTTTATTTCAAAATTAGATAAAAAAAAATAATTTCCTAATTTACCATTTAGCAATTTAAAACTTCTATTATTGAGTTCTCTGAAACATCTTTTTTTAATCATTTACGGCTTCTTCTTCTGATATAATTTTATTCGTTCTATGCATTCCATCGATAGTTATTCTAAATCAATTACTTCCACAACCCCCGCATCCGCTTCCGCTTTCTGAACTACAACCGCTGCCGGAATCGCTGCTGCAACCGGCACCGGAATTGCTGTTCGTATCATTCGAATATTTTCGGTTGCTTTCTAATTCGGCAAATTCAGAAAATTCGTTTCCAAAAGATGAACCGGTAAATGAGGTCAATCCGAAAATTGCTACACCGTATAGCAAAGAATCATCCGAAATTACCGATTTATTGTTTGACTTTTTTAACCACATGAAGCGTTTAGCCGCTTCAGAAATAAATTTTCGCCCTAATTGTGTAGGTTTATTAGCCTGTGGATCCAACAATAAATAAATTAGAATTAAAGAAAAAATCATAAGGATTATCAAAAGAAGTACCGGTAAATCGTATAAAATGCCAAAATAGAGTTTAACACCACTAACCAAGAGTAATAAAATAGCAGCTTTTAAAGCCAAATAATTAAGCCTTTTCTTGTCGTTAGAACTTCTTAATAATTTATATTCCAACAATTTAATCGTATATGGTTCCAGTAGGTTACTCACGGAATCCAACCATTCTTTTTTGAATAAGTCTTCATATTTTATGTTAGTTTGTACTTGTTGCAGTACAAAATTTTCCAATAAATCATCTCCAATAGCGGTATGATTCTTACCAATAACTAGTAAATGTGAGCTTTTGGATATTCTAACAATTTCTATATTTTTCTTTTTCAATAAACTAAAAACAGCCAAATTAATCGAACCGCTTAATCCGTTAATTAAATAAGAAATATGAAATGGCGTAATATTGGTGGGTTCCGGAACATGTAAATATTTTGTACCATCGTTTTTTGCAATTAAATAAGTTACAAGAATTATTACGGTTGCATAAATACCATAGAACCACAAAAAATCAGGACCGTAAATATTTTCAATAAATTCGAACATAGAACCAGATATTATTAGTACAAGTACGAAAAAAATTGCATCATAATAAATAACCGAATTAAATAATCAATTGGTTTTGTTTAAGTGCATTTGATATAATTTTGCGCAAGCCTTGGCATCGCTCAACGCATTGTGGTGGTCGAGCGGAATATGGTATTTAGCACAAAGTAAATTCAATTTTTCGCCATAAATTTTTAATGTACAGTTACTTGTAAGTTTAACCGGTTCCAACTTATAGTATTCAAGTACTTGCTTCAAACAACTCATATCGAACGATGCGTTGTGTGCCACCACTTCTTGGTTTTCGAAAAAATGCTTAATCGACGACCAAACTTGGGCAAATGTAGGTGAGTTTTTGGTCATTCGTGCACTTATTCCGTGTATTGAAGTATTCATCGGAAAATACTCATTAAAAGGCGGTTGTATCAGCATATCAATTTCGTCAACAATGTTGCCGTTTTCAACGCGTACCAAACCAATTTGGCAAATACTGTAGCGTTTGCCGACTGCTGTTTCAAAATCGATTGCTGTAAATGTATGATTCATAAAATTATCTACTATTAAAGGATTTTTCGAATAACTAAATTCAAAAAATCCTTTTCATTTTTTAAAGTTAAACTTAAACAAAAAATCACTGCCTATTTTTTCAAATACCGTTCTTTTTGCTGCAGCAATTGTTTCAGTAAATCGTTAATTTCTACATCGCCAATACGCTTTGTGAGTATTGCACGGTTTTGGTCGAGCAAATACAAAATAGGCGTGCTAACCACATAGTAATACATGCTGTAGCCCGATTTGTTTTTCGGGTCCCAAACGTTGGTCCAAGGCAAACCTTTTTTTTGAATGTACTCGTGCCAAGCTTTTTCATCGTCGCGAGTATTTACCGATACAATAGCAATATCGGCATTTGTGCCCAGTTCGGTATTAAAAGCCAACAATTCGGAAGTGGTTGCATCGCAATGTGTGCAGCCGGTAGCCCAAAAATACAGGAGTATATATTTTGCATCGGTTTGGTACAGGTTTATGCTATCTCCCAAGTGCGAAACCATAGTAAAATCGTGTCCTTTTTGCCCAACCATCGAAGCTTTCATTTCACCGGTACGTGCGCGAATGGCTTCCAAATCTTTGGCATTCATCCACGGTACTTTATTGTTAAGGTAATAGTTTTCAGACAAATATACAAAAACCTCATTCATACCAACTTTATAAAAGGTGTTATAGAAATTAAACAGATAATTCAATATGTATTCGTACATTTTTGGGTTATCCATGGCTGCATTTATCAGTTTATCGTTTTCGATATTAATTATTGCCACCGGCTTTTTAATGTGCTGTGCCAAATGAGCGCGTACCATGCTAAATACAAGCGGAGTATTTAACAGTCCGGTTTCTTTCATATCGAAACTGCCATATACATTATCCGGAGTATTTTTGCCGCCATACATGGCATTCAGTATTTTTGCCATAAAGGTACCTTCATATTCCTTGGCATATTTTTGCCAAAGTGCATCTATATTGGCATTTACTTGCTCAATTTTTTCGTTTAATCCGGCTTTTTCTGTTTCCGTAGCAGTTTTTAGCTGTTCGTAAAGTTTGTTTTGTTCCAAACTATTTGGGGTCATTTCTTGCTGAAACTTATTAAATGCAATATTTTGTTTACTGCCCGAAATTTTCATCTTGCCTACCATATCAGCAGTATCAATGCTTACTGTAAATTCGTGGTCTTCGCCCAAAAGTAAATCGAAATATTTTTTATTGTCGAGTACAAAAAAGTAAATACCTTTATTTAATGGCTCAGAACGTTTGAATACTCCTACTCCTTTGGCATCGGTTTTAATGGTATCCGTAACATAATGTTGGTCGGCAAAGTAATAGCCGGCAACTATTTTACTGTTAGGCAGTTGATTTGCTTTAAAAGTTATTTTGGTTTCTTGCCCATTGGCGGAAATAAACACTAAAAAAGCGTATACGATTAAAAATATTTTTTTCATAAATTTCAATTTATTCGTGGTTTCAAATACTGTTTCAACACTTCTAAGGTAATACGTTTAAGCAAAATACGTTTATCTTTATCGAGCAAATAAATAACTGGAGTACTGTTAATATAATACAACGATTTCATATTCGAAACCTGGTCGGGATCCCAACAATTAATCCATTCAAACTGTTCTTTATCAATAAAATCCATCCATTTTTGTTTATCCAATTGTGTATAAATAGCAATTATCTCAAATTTTTTGCTCTTATTTTCCTTGTAAAACTTATTTAATTCGGGTATTTCCTGCGCACAATGTCCGCAATCTACATCCCAAAAGTACAAAATGGTGTAGTCGGCCTCCGTATCGGAAATTCTCACAAATTTTTCGTCGGCAGTTGGCAGTTTTAAATCGGGTGCAATGTTGCCTATAAGCGACGGTTTCATAATTTCAATATGGTTTTTTAATTGGGTTTTAAATTCAGGGCTTACCCAATTTACTTTTTCAGTTAAAAAATACTTGTCCGACAGATAAATAAAAACCTTGTCCATTCCCATAATCGAACTGCGGTTAAAAACCTGAAATTGAGCGGTTAATACAAATCGCCAGATTTCATAATTTCCTTTTGCTTTATCCAGCATTTGCTCGCATTCCAAAATTGCCGAATCGGGATGCAAGGCAATTAATTGGTTCAAATATGTTAATATGCTTTTTTCGAAAGTTGGCGTACGAAGCATTCTCACGTCGGTAAAATCGGTATAATCGAAGTAATGCGTTTTATAATAGCGATATGCGAATAATGAATCGGTTGAACTTTCGATTAGTTTTTTTGGCGGCTCCGGATGTTTTGAACTGAGTATTAGTTTAGTATAAAAGTAGTTTGCATGTTTTTTATTGGTTTCGGTTCGGTAGGTTTCAATTTCGGTTTCAATCAATTCAATTTTTGCCTTTATTTTTATTGAATCTGCCGAAGTAAAAGCACTTTCGAGCATTACCAAATTTGCATCGAGTTCGGTATATTTTTTTTCCAAATTTTGCTGATATTCATAGAAATACAAGTTTTCATCGGAACCTTTAATTTTAGCGGCTTGGATAAAATTCGATGTATCGTTTTCGAAATAAAAATGCTGGTCTTTATCAATAATTAAATCGAAATATTTGCCCGAAGGCAAGAATAATAGATACAAGCCACTCGGAATGGTATCGTTGCCTTTAGTTATCGTTATTCCTTGTTTATCAAGTACTAAGGTATCTTCAACATAAACTTTGGAGCCGTAATGATACGCCAAATAAACCGTATCGTTGGCAAGCCCGTTTATTTTAAATTCGATATTATGACCTTTTTGCGAATATGCAGTAACAGCTATCAATAAGCTGATTATGAATGCACTAAATTTAGTTTTCACGTTTTTTTATTTCAATAAGAATAGTTAAAAATTACAAATTAAATCTATGTAAATTAATGCGTTTCTTTTTTTGAAGGCTCCCACTTGTTTTTGGTTATAATTGCCTTAATGTAACGCTCAAGTTCGGGTTTGTTAGTTGCATCAAAATAATTCAGCAAAAATTCCTGAACCAATTCCATAGCAGGCATTTCAGTAATAGCATCTACATATTTTTTTGCAATTACCAGCAACTCTTCTTGAGAAACTTCGGTTTTACCTTGTATCAAATCCCTAAATTCGCGTTCGTACAAAAGCCCCTCGGCTTGATCTACTCCAATTCGTTTTGCAAGTATTGCTTTCTTTTCATCGAGTAAGTATACCACCGGCGAGCTTTTAATGTCGTAAATAACTTTATAATCAGCCGAATACGGACTCCAAACATTTATCCAACCCAACAGCTGGTTCTTATTAATAAACTCGAACCATTTTTGTCGTCCGGGGTCGCCGGAAAGCATATGAATTGCCATAACTTCGCATCCTTTGCTTTTCATTCGGGCGTAACGCGAACCTAAATCGGGCAAAGCAACTTTACAATGACTGCAATCGGCCTCCCAAAAAATTAACAACGTGTATTTCGATTTAATTTGATTTAATTTGAAATCTTTGCCAAAGGTGGTTGCAATTATTTCCGGATGCGAAATTGAGTTAACAAAAGCATCATCATCAACCCGTTGGAAGGTAAAATCGCGAATAACTTTACCAATTAAGTTTGGTTTTTTCAACAAAACCAATTCTTCCATCTCTTTTTTCGATTTTTCGGTTAGCCAAGTAGCCTTGCCCGATAAGTAGTACTTTTCTATAAGAAAAACCAACACCGCATCCATACCCATTATATTGCTGGTATTGTAGCGGTTATAAAGGCTTGCAAGCATATACCTAAACAATTCTTCGTTATGTACGGTTTTAGCAATCAACCAATCGGCGGCTTTAATAAGCGAATCGGGCACCTGAGGAACCAATTTGGTTATGTAGGTATTAATTTTGTTCTCATAAATTGGAGTGCGCAACAGGCCGGCGTTTCCAACGTCAAAATTATCGAAATAATGTGCGCGGTAATAATTATACTTGAAATTTGGGTCTATCTCTTTGCCGGCTTCATCTTTAGGTGAGTCGGGTACATCAATTTCGCGAGTTGCTTTCAAAAATTTACCGAAAAACAAGTTTGAGTAGGTATTTATAATGCGTACCGATTCGGTATTAATTTCTTCCGATAATTTATTAATTCGGTTGGTCAAAGTCGTTTTTTCAGCATCTGAAGTAGCTTTGCCCAGTTGATCTTTAAGGCTATTTATTTCTTCGCCTTTATTTATTCTGAATTTTTGAAATCCGGAGAATATGGTATTCTCCTCTGAGCCTGTAAATTCAAGCTTTCCTGCCAAATCGGCGGTGTCGGTTTTAAGTGCAAATGTTTGACCGGCTGAACTTAGCATAAATTCAAAAACTTTGCCCGGAGGCATAAAAATAATGTACATTCCGTCGGGCATAGCAGTAGGTTTTTTAAATACGCCATAGCCTTTGCTGTCGAGCTTAATAGTGTCGTCGGGGTACATATTGGTATTGAAATAATGTCCCAAAATAGCGGTTCCATTTTCGTTGCCTTTAATGGTAACTTCAATTTTATAACCTTGGGCAAACAAGCTACCGCCTGCTGCAAATAGCAGTGCAAATTGTAAAATTATTCTATTTAAAGTTCTCATAATTATATAGTTGATTTATTTCGATTTGACGTTAAAATTCGAATTAAAAATAAACGGAATTTTTTAATTCGACTAAATAAAAACAAGGATTTTGCAGTTTTATTATTCAAAAGCTAAAGTTTATCGATTAAAATTTTAATTGATTGACTGTTAGCATAGTTTTTCTCGAAAATTAAACTTCGCCGTTTACTCATATTTTCAGTAAAATTCTGTAAAAAACAATTTTCGACAGCGTTTATAATTTCTTCCGAAGTATTGGCAATTATAAGTTCGCCACTAAGTTCCATTTCCGAATTGATAACCGAATTTGCAACACAAAACCTACCTGCGAACACTGAGTTAAGCAATTTAAGTTTTGTACCTGTATTTTGCATGGTATATAAAACTATACAATGTGCATTTGCAATAAGCACTTGCATTGCTTCGGCACTTGGCGAGGCAATTAATTCAATATTAGAATAATGTGAAATTTTTTGAATCAGTTTTTTATTCGGATTTAGCCCTGCAATAAGTACTTTTTTTTGAAGGCGCGAAAAAACCGTTTCAATTAAATAAATAGCAGAAGTATAATTTTCTGCTACTTCTAAATTTCCGTGAAAAAGCACGTAATTGCCCTTACCCGGTACTGAAGTAACCGCCGTATTGGCATGAAAAACCGGTAATTTCACCACTTTACCGCTCAATTCCGGCTTGCTTTTATAATATTCGGTTTCAAGGTCGGAAATGGTAAAAATAGTATCGAATTTCTTTAAATTACGTTCAAAAAGTTTAAGTTTAAAAGCCTCGGAATAAAAATACAACTTCCGAAATATATTATGCTCCGACATGGCAAGCTTGTGGTAATACGCCGGTTCGTTATTGTGCATCCTCAGCATAAGGTTTCTGTTTTTAAAGTTTGTAAGCAGAATTCCTGCCGTATGCAAACCTTCACAAAAAATGGGCGAATTATCAGCTTTTAGGTTCTTAATCAGTTCCTTCGAAACTCTGCTCTTAACAATATACGGTAAAATGGAAAAAAAACTACGGATTCCGGTGTTACGCTTATACACAAAAATTTTATCGGTTAGTTCATAAAGTTCGGGCAAAATTGGTCGGCCATACGTGAACAAATGCAGAACAAACGGAATTTGTTGCTGCTTAATTGCCAATAACTTATAATATACTTCGGCAACCCCGCCGTAGGTAGGCGGAAACGGCACATTAAAGCAAATAATATGAAGCAAATTTTACGTAGTTTTAAAAAAGTTATCAATTAACATCAACACATTGTCGCGGTCAATAGGTTTGGTTATAAAAGCATCGCAACCTGCCAACATACAACCGGTTTCATCTTCCGGCTGATTAAATGAAGTTTGCACAATTATCAACGTTTCGGGCGAAATAGCCTTAATTGCACGCGTAGCCTCGAGTCCGTTTACAATTGGCATTCGCAAATCCATTAAAATTAAATCGATAGGCAAATTTCGGCAGGCATTGATGGCATCCTCGCCGTTTTCGGCCCAATGAATTTCGGCATTGGTATTTCGGAGTAAGCCATTTAATAAAATGAAGTTCAAACGCTCGTCGTCGGCAACCAAAATTTGTTTGCCTTTCCAATCATATTCCATAGCTTCTATACTTTTTTTTCGCAACTAACTATTATTTAACAAAAGTAAGAATATTTTTATGCAAAAGCTAACAAAAATCATTTTCTATCAAATTTTAACCGCATATTTTTGCATCGAATTTAATGATAAGTAGCTGATTAATTTCGACTTAAAAAAAGTTGAAAAAAAATGCAAATTTTAACATTTTTTATTTGGAAATATAAAATATAGTCCGTACTTTTGCAGTCGGAAAATTAGAAACAGTTACTGCTAATTTTTTGAGGTTAAGCTATTTATTCTTAAAGAACTAAACCAATACTTGAAATTTAACAATTTCGTAACATTAGTTTAGTTTAGGAAGAAAATAGTTAGATAAGGATATGTTGATTGATGCTAAATAGAGGAATTTCCTCAAATTTCATGTTGATTTACATTTTTGGTTAATAAATTAGGTTAATAAGTGGGGAAAAGTGCTGCCGTAAAGGCGGCGCTTTTTTTTTGCACCAAAAAGTGCCGGTTTACTACAATTTTATATGCTAAAAGATTACTTTTGCAGTTTAAAATGCGAAAATTACAAAATATGAATATAGTTGAAAGCTTACAACAAGCAATATCGGAAGCCATAGGCAGTTTGTACCAAACCAAGGTGGCATCCGAAACCATTCAAATTCAGCTTACAAGCAAAGAATTTGCAGGCGATTTCACCGCAGTGGTTTTTCCGTTTCTGAAACTAAGCAAAAAATCGCCGGAAGCAACCGGCACCGAAATAGGCAACTATTTAATAGAAAATGTAGCTTTTACTGCTCAATTTAATGTAATTAAAGGTTTTTTAAACCTATCGCTTGCTCATACGGTTTGGGTTGAAGCACTTGATAAAGCCCTTAAAACCAATGCATACGGTAAGCAACCGGTAACCGAACAATCAACGCGTGTGTTGGTTGAATATTCGTCGCCTAATACCAACAAACCGTTGCATTTAGGGCATATACGTAATAACTTATTAGGCTGGTCGATTGCACAAATTCTTGAAGCCGCCGGCAATAAGGTAAGCAAAGTAAATATTGTTAACGACCGCGGTATACATATTTGCAAATCAATGTTGGCACACATGAAATTTAATCCTACCGAAACGCCTGAAAATTCAGGCAAAAAAGGCGACCACTTGGTAGGAGAATACTATGTACTGTTCGACAAAGCATATAAAAAACAGATTGCAGAACTTACCGCGCAAGGCTTAACCGCCGAGGAAGCTGCCGAAAAAGCGCCGCTTATAAAGGAAGCTCGCGAATTATTGTTGAAATGGGAAAACAATGACCCAACGGTAAGAAAACATTGGGAAACCATGAATTCCTGGGTCTATGCCGGTTTCGACCAAACCTACAAGCGTATGGGAGTTGCTTTCGATAAAATTTATTACGAATCGCAAACCTACTTGTTGGGCAAAGAAATTGTACTTGAACATTTGCAAAAAGGAACCTTAAAGCAACGCCCCGACAGCTCGGTTTGGGCCGATTTAACAGCCGACGGATTGGATGAAAAAATTCTGCTTCGTTCCGACGGTACTTCGGTATACATGACCCAAGATATTGGAACTGCTATTGAACGCCACCACGATTATACGTTTGATAAACACATATATGTAGTTGGTAATGAGCAAGATTATCATTTCAAAGTTTTGTCACTTGTATTGCAACGAATGGGTTACGATTGGGCCAAGAACTTGTTCCATATGTCGTACGGAATGGTTGAACTGCCCGAAGGTAAAATGAAATCGCGCGAAGGTACCGTAGTTGATGCCGACGATTTGATGGATGAAATGCTTGCTACAGCCACCGAAACTTCGTTGGAATTGGGTAAGTTGGATGGCTACACTGACGAAGAAAAGTCCGGTATAAACAATATTATTGCCATGGGTGCACTTAAATATTTTATGCTTAAAGTAGACCCGAAGAAAAACATGACGTTCAACCCGAGCGAATCGATTGATTTTAACGGAAATACGGGACCGTTTATACAATACACGTATGCACGAATTCAATCGGTTTTGCGCAAAGCAGAAACTTGGACAAAAGCTGATTTTCCGGAAAATTATACCTCAACTATTTCGGAAGAAGAACTGGTTTTACTGAAACATATTTACCGATTCCCGGAATTAATAAGCGAAGCCGCAGAAAAACTAAGCCCTGCCAACGTGGCAAACTTTTGCTACGATTTGGCAAAAGACTACAACCGTTTTTACCACGAGCACAGCATGTTAAAAGAAGAAAACGCAGCAATTCGTAATTTTCGATTGGCACTTTCATACCAAATAGCCGAAATTATAAAAACCGGCATGCAATTGCTTGGCATTGAAGTTCCGGAACGAATGTAACAACATAAAAAAGGTTCCGGAAAACTCCGGAACCTTTAAACTAACATCACCCTCACAAATCATTCTCCACGTTATTTTAGAATATCTTTATTCAAGTTGTAGGTTTTTTGCGTATGATTTACATCATAATCAAAAATCAAATCGCCCGAATTTTTTAGTAACTTAATTGAATTTAAATCGAAACTATAAACCGATTTGCCAAGTTTAGCACCCGATAAAAAGTCGATTTGCGCATTGCCGGCATTGTAGGTAGTTACACGCAATTTAGTATTGTTGCTAAGTATAATATCGTCGCTTACCACCAAATCGGTTCCGGTTTTTGTAGAAATGGTAATAATACCGCCGGTGTTTTTCACAAACTCAACACTACCAAGCGCACGATAAATAGTTGGTGCCATTTTTTTAAACGACGGATTGTAGGTATCAATAGCCAATTGTGCAGTTTTTCCGTCAACCGTGCTGCCGTTCAGTTTTATGGTACGAATAAAAGCAAACAAACCGGCTACAGTTTTATCGTAATCTTCAGCAATAAGTTTATCAACTTCAGTTTTCCAAACCGAAGGTAAATTGGCGGCCGAGGTAGCATACGCATAACTGTTAAACGTGCCTTGTTCGGCATTTGCCAAGCCCGAAGCCAGCACCATTCCGGTAACCATTACATTGCCCGAAGCATCGAAATTTACTCCGTAGTTTTTAAAATTTTCGGTTTCGTTAAACACTAATTTCGAAAGCAATTCGCCTTCATCGGAAAAACGAGCTACAAACAAATAATCTTTATCGGCTTTAATTTCATTGATGCCGGTGGCTTGTGCCCATAAAATTTTACCCGAAGCATCAAGTTTAGCAGCAAAAGCTTCGGTATTTTGCGAAGTTAGTTCGGAAGCGCCAAAATTGATTGTCCCTTCAAAAAATCCGGAAACAAACACATTGCCGGCTGCATCCATATTTATATAATGTCCGGTAGCACTGCCGCGTCCGGTTATAGGTGTAACCCAAACCAATTGCTTATTTTTATTAAATTTGGCAACAAAAACACTGTTTACACGCGAAGGCGAAGTAAGTTTTTGCGTTCCAAGGGTTGCTTCTTCAATAAAATAACCGGTAATAAAAAAATTACCGTCTTTATCGTTGGCATAATATCCCGAATGCGATGCTTTGTATAATTTACCGTCATTGAGCACTTTCCATATTTCTTTCATGGCAATTTGCTCTTTTTGCTCATTCAGTATTTCAACCGGTTTTGCAGCCACATTAACAAATTGCGGCATACACATTCCGGCGTTGGCATTAATATAGGTTGGGTCGCAAACTACATAGTTTTTGCCTTTGTATTCCACTTTATCGAATCCGTAATCGGTTTTAAATTCAACGGCTGTAGCCATGTGTCCCGGAAAAGCTAAACCAACAACTTCTAAACCAAGCAATTGCCTAACCAAGTACGAGAACAGAATAGAACGGTCTTCGCAATCGGAATACGGATAGAAGAACAACTCTTCGGCAAAAAAGAATTTCTCGCGATTAAACTGCTGTTGGTCAGTTTGGTAGTCGAAACCGGTTTGAACAAAACGCATTAAGGTATTTACAGCTTCCATTTCTGATAATCCGGCTACAATAGGTTTCAAGTTTTCAATCAACGATTCTTTAGCCACTGCGGAAACCGCAGCATCGAAATAAATTTTAACATTCACATGCGGATAATCGTCGAAATACTGAATGTTTGCTTTGTTGTATTTTACCGGGAAGCTATAATTTTTGCCGTTGTATTCAAATTTCATATTTCGGGTAGCTACAATATTGCCTAAATTAAGGGGCGAACTCATATCGAAATTTATGGTAAGCTGCGCATCCGGATAATTGTCGGGGTAAGTATATAACTGGCCCACATTTTGGTCGAGCACAAAATATTTTACATTATCGAAGGTATAATAAGGTTTTCCGTACATCATGTCTTCGCTTGGCAAAAGCACATAAATATTATTCTGATTAAAACCGATTTTTACTTTATATCTCGATTTCATCATAATAAACCAAGTAAGTAAATTTGCGGTATTTTTGTCGGCAGCAATTTTTTCGGCACTTTTTTGCACCAGTACAAAATACCCCCAATCGTTCAGGTTCATCATAGTTTTATAATCCATAAGCTGGTTTATAAAATGATAATGATTGGTAGCTACCATTTTATCCCAAAAATCGGCAATCGTATTTTGCTCAATGTTTGCCGGAATGGCATTAACAAATTCCTTATCGAAGCTAAGGCTTAATGCCTGTCCGTAAAAATCGAAATTAATATCCGATTTTGGAAATTCATCCGGTTCTTCCTTTACAATTAAAGGCGTTTTAGGGTCAACCTTCACCTTGTTCAGGTTCGACGAATTGTCATCTTTGTTTGCATTATTATTATCTTCTTCATCCTTAATAATAACTACAATAGGTTTATCTTTTTTTACATCTTGCGGGTCAATAGTCGGAATATTGTTTGGTTTGGGTTCGTTAGGCGGTTTAATACCCTTTACAAGATTATATTCAGTCCAAGCCTTACGCAACAAATCGGCAAAGGCTTCGTCGTTTGCTTTTACATAATCCGAAAAAAGCTTTTCGTTCTGCTTTTTGTATTCATCAAATTGATCGCCGTACTGTTTTAAAAGTTCCTCGTAGGTTTGCGCAAAGGAAGCCGTACTCGAAAAAATTAAAAACAACATGGCAATTAGAATAAAATTAAGCTTTTGATACATGATTTATAGAGTTTTAGTAAGTATTTTTAGTACCGAAGTTCGAAATATTAAACGAATAAGCCCTTATATAATTGCATTTCTGTGCTAAAATTTTCGCATCGTATTGGTAAATTACATGCATTTTTATATTCAGCAAATGGTATTAAAGCTAATAGCCTAATTAATAAGCATTAGCACACTTATACAAAAACAGCAAGAAAAAATAATTAAGTTTTTTTCTGAAATAACACAACAAAACACAATAAAAGATTAGTATTTGTGTTTTTGACTTTAGTTTTGAAAATAATTTAAAAATAAATTACTTTTACAAAACAATTTATTTTGTTAACCGTTTTACAAACATCAAACAGACATTAACTAAAAATTGATTAAAATGAAAAAAACGATTTTGATTTTAGCCGCAGTTTTCTTTACACTAACTATGGTTCAAACCATTGACGCTCAGAAAACCGACAAAGAGCTTAAAAAAGACGTAGGCGCAAAGGCCGGTAAAGAAGCAAAAAAAGAAGCAAAAAGATTAACTAAAGCCGGCTGGCAAGTTCCTCCGGGATCGCTTCCGCTTGCAAAAATTTTGGAAAATGCTTGGATGAAACAATACCAAGAAGACGACAAAGGTAACCCGAAATATATTACTGCCGACGGTAACGGTATTGCAGGTAATAAATCGGCTGCCGAAATGCAAGCCATTGAATTAGGAAAAGTACAATTAGCCGGAACCATTTCGACTAAAGTTGCCGGTTTGGTTAGTGCCAACGTAGGTAATATGGAATTGGCTGCAGGTGAAGCAGAATCAATTACCGAAGTTATTTCGAATTCGAAAAACATTATTGCTCAGGAAATGGGTTATATCAATCCATTCTTCAAAATTCATCGTGTAACTGCAAACGGTAATACTGAAGTTCAAGTTCGTTTGTTCTACGATGTAGCACAGTCGATGGAAATTGCCAAAAAAGTTGTTCAAAAAGAATTAAAAGACAAATTGAACAAAAACGAAGAAGATTTGAAAAAACTTATGGGTATGTAATCCGAAAGTTAAAGGAAATTTTATTTTTCGTTAAAACCTCCAATTTCGATTTGAAATTGGAGGTTTTTTTATTGCTCGCATCTATTTTTTGTTGCAATTTTCACAATAAGTAAACGTATAAACAGTTATATTTGTAACCTGTTTAACAACAATAAAAACTTACCCTATGAGAACTTATGCAATTGCGCTGTTGCTTACTTTTACCCAAATTTGTATTGCGCAAAATGTAAATATTAAAATTGTTTCGGGAGAAGCCGATTTAGAATGGACTTCGCGCGAGAGCGAAATGCAAATTAAGCAAATGGTTAAGGAAAAAGCTATTACCGAAGCGCTTGAAAAAGCATTTGGCAAAATGTTTATTCAAGGAAATTCGACCTATATAAAAAACGAACAAACAGGTCAGACTGCCAAAACATCGACCAATTTTAATATGATAAGCAACACCTATGTAAAAGGCGAAGTATTGCAGATATTGGAAGAAAAATATGACGTACGAGAACAAACTTTTGGTAAAGGAAAAAATTCACACACTATAAAAAGTATGTTTTGCCAAATCAAAATAGAAGCTCGCGAATTGGTAGACCCGCCCATAAATTTTGAAACCTATACCTTGGGTAAACCGGCAAAAAACGAAATAAAATCGGATTTTAAAGAAGATAAAGACGGATTTTTCCTTTATTTTAAAAGCCCGGAAGATGGTTTTCTAACGGTATTTTTGGACGATACCAATACATCGGAACAACTTTTGCCTTGGAAGGATATGCCGGCTGAATACTTAAGCGGAATGCCAATTATTGCCAACCAAGAATACATTTTCTTTTCAATAGAGCAAGAACACCAATATTTTAACAACAAATATTTTTGGAATTCAGAATTTAGCTTCTATAATCCTGAAGGTGAACTTCAAACCTTACAGCGCATTTTTATTCTTTTTTCAAAAAACAGGTTGGCGCAACCAAAATTAGAAGGCGAATTGGGGCAAACAGCACTTACCGAAATTCAGAAAGAAAAAAAATGGGACGTTCCGCAATCCATGAAATCGGAAGATTTTCAGCGTTGGCTGGTTAAAAGCCGCCAAACGAGAGCCGATTTGCAAGTAAAAGCGCTCGATATTACCGTAATTAAATAACTTAATAAACTACACTTTACGTAAAAGATATTTTCAAAAAAAAAGAAGAAATTATTAGCTTAATTCTTCTTTTTTTTGTACCTTTATATTTGCCGAGGTATTGATTCTGAATTCCGCATTTTGCTTTTGTAAATATCTAAAAATTAAATAATTATGCAACCAATCAAAAAAGGATTATTCGCATTTGTGCTTATAATTTCAAGCTTTATTGCGCTTTCGGGCTGTTACGATGCGCTTATAGATATTATGCCCCCGGAACAGTTCATAAAACTTAAAGGTGTGGTACATTTTGGTGCCCTTACTGCACTCGATTTAGAAGTGGTTGATTTGGGCGAAAATCAGCAACCGGCAACTATAAAGGTTTACGACGCCTCCGGCACCCCGGTTACTATTAAAAATATAACTTTTACCGAAGTAGGCGTTTTTAATATTCCGCTTTCAAATTTAAAAGCCAATACCAATTACAGGGTTGAAGTTGAATATTCAAGCGCAATTGGCGATTTAATTAAAACGCCTCAAGTTCAGCTTCAAACCAAACCTTTTTCGGATATTATTTTAAACAATAAAAAAATTTCGAGCACAAGCACCAACCACCTTTTCGAAAGCACACCGGATATAGGCTCGCTGGCTGTTACCCGATTTGGGCACGTTTGGAGTACAACAGATATTGCTCCAAACCCAAACAATACCTTCAACAAGACTTCCTTTACAAGTTTGTCGGGCAATAAATTTAACAGCAATATAAACATTCCAATTTCAGAAACCTACTACGTTTGGGCTTACGCCACCGACGAAGTAAATTTCACCTTTTCGCCCTATACCATTGTTGAACCGGTTTCGAATAATGTTTTTACTTCAACAACAAACGAAGTTTCGAACTTAACAATAAGTTCAGCTACAATCAATGGGGCGTATAACATAAGTGTAGGAACCATAACCAACTACGGAATTGCAATTTCAAGCATAAACCCCTACCCAACTACCACAGCAAACGAACAAAAACTGGAAACTTTTTCGATAGTTGGCGGATCGAATGTATATTCGAAAAATTTTACCGGTTTGGCAGCCAATACCATGTATTATGCACGCGCCTTTGCTTCCGACGGAATTATTACAAAGTACGGTTTGCCGGTTAGTTTTACAACCGGCGCACCAACCGAAACAATAACCATAACAAACCCCAAAGCCGGCAATTCGTATATAAAAGGTTCGGTTCTGAGCATTAATTGGAATGCTAATTTTGCGCTCCCGGTTTCAATTGAACTTTATAAAGGCAGTGTTCTGGAACGAGTAATTGTTTCGTGAAAATATACAAAGCCAACGATGCTGCAATAAGCACCTACAGCTACGATTTTACCATACAATAATTAAAATTACACTTAAACCATGAAATACATAAAATTAATAGCAACCGTAGTATTTGTACTTATTGCCGGCAGTGCAACCGGACAATACGACTCGGATGCAAAAGTCGAAAATATCGATTTTTCAATTAAAGATGCCGATATGTTTATAAATTATACATTAACAGGCACGAATGCAAGCGATAAATTTTTTATTACCATGCGTGTTGAAAACGAAACCGGAAAGGAAATTGCAACTAAAACACTTACGGGCGATGTTTTTCAAGGCATAGCTGTTGGAGGCAAAAAGGTAATTAAATGGGACTTAAAAGCCGATGAAGTGGTAATAAAAGACAAAATTCGAATTGCCATTTTTGCTCGCTTACAAGTTCCGGATAATATGGTTGCAAA
>JFJP01042492.1_pt1 | contig 18247 bp, 17 predicted proteins | sample 431651 | NCBI WGS metagenome assembly JFJP01 (sample SAMN02602958, study PRJNA72255) | Microbial mat metagenome, whole genome shotgun sequencing project. | biome: fresh water; feature: sink hole; material: water; isolation source: purple microbial (photo- and chemosynthetic) mats found in...
CATTTTTCAGAATATGGTACAGTAGCAAAGTAGTTGTGGTTTTACCGTTGCTTCCGGTAATACATATGGTTTTTGCTTTTGTGTATCTTCCTGCAAATTCAATTTCTGAAATTACAGGAATTCCATTCAAATGTAATTGCTTGATTAGGGACGCTTTGTCGGGTATTCCGGGGCTTTTAACAACTAATTCAGCAGTCAGGATTTTATCTGCAGAATGTTTTTCTTCTTCAAAATCGATTTTATAATCAGCAAGAACATTTTTGTATTTCTCTTTAATTTTGCCCGAATCGGACAAAAAAACCGAGTATCCTTTTTGCTGTGCAAGAATAGCCGCGCCCACGCCACTTTCACCACCTCCTAATATTGCAATCCTGTTTTTCAAACTATCTGATTTTTAACGTTACCATTGTAAGCACAGCCAGAATAATCCCTACAATCCAAAACCGTGTTACTATTTTTGCTTCAGGTATTCCTTTCTTCTGAAAATGATGGTGAATCGGGCTCATCAGAAACACACGCCGTCCTTCTCCATATTTCTTTTTGGTGTATTTAAACCACGAAACCTGAATCACTACTGAAAGATTTTCAATAAGAAATATTCCACACAAAAGGGGAATCAATATTTCTTTTCGGATAATTACTGAAAAAACGGCCAGAATTCCACCCAGTGCCAAACTACCGGTATCGCCCATAAAAACCTGTGCAGGATAAGAATTGTACCACAAAAATCCAACGGTAGCTCCAATAAACGATGCTATGAAAATGGTTAACTCACCAATATTCGGTATGTACATGATGTTCAGGTAGTCGGCATAAATGATATTACCGCTTACATAGGCAAGCACTCCCAATGTAGCGCCGCTAATGGCCGAAGTTCCGGCAGCCAGACCATCGAGTCCGTCGGTTAAATTTGCCGCATTAGAAACCGCAGTTATAATTAAAATAATAATGAGTGCATAAACTATCCATTTTAACCACGACGCTGCATCGCCTGCAAAAGCCACTAACCATGCGTAGTTAAATTCATTTTGTTTTACAAAAGGAATCGTTGTTACGGTTGATTTTACATCTTCGGTAACAAACTGAACTGTTTGTTCTCCGGTAACCGGATCAACCAGAATCTCCTGCAAATTATTACCATTTTCATCCTTCACATGCTCACGAACCTTCACATCTTCGCTAATAAAAAGAGTGAGTGCTACAATAATTCCAAGGGTAACCTGCCCGAGTATTTTAAATCTGCCGGCCAGCCCTTTTTTGTTTTTCAGGAAGACTTTAATATAATCGTCGATAAAACCGATAAAACCCAATAAAACTGTGGTTATCAGCATTAAGATGATATAAATATTATTGAGTCTTGCAAAAAGAATTGTAGGAATGATAATGGCTGCAAGAATAATTAAACCACCCATTGTAGGTGTACCTTTTTTCTGCAACTGCCCCTCGAGGCCTAAATCGCGAACCACCTCACCAATTTGTTTTTGTTGCAGAACCTTGATTATTTTCCTGCCGGAAACAGTAGCAATAAACAAGGAAGTAATAATTGCAGCACCCGCACGAAATGTAATGCCCGGCAACATTCCGACACCCGGAAAATCGTAAACAACCAAAAATTCATACAACCAGTAAATCATGCTTTCAGTATTTAATTATTTATGCCAAAGCAACTTTCAATTTCCTCTTTATCGTCGAAGTGATGTTTAACCCCGTTAATCTCCTGATAGTTTTCATGCCCTTTTCCGGCAATCAGGATAATGTCGCCGGGTTGAGCCAGCATTGCAGCAGTTTTAATGGCTTCCCTTCTGTTTTCTATCGAAACCACTTTATTTCTGTATTTTGCCGGTACTCCAGCTTCCATATCCTTAATTATTTGTGAAGGATTTTCAGTACGTGGATTATCGGAAGTAAGGATAACTTTATCACTGGCCAAAACAGCTTCATTTGCCATTTCGGGGCGTTTGGTTTTATCGCGGTCGCCACCAGCTCCAACAACGGTTATTACCTGTTCATTGCGTGTCCTGATTTCGGTAATTGCACCCAACACATTTTTCAGTGCATCGGGAGTGTGCGCATAATCAATAATTGCCAGTTTTCCATCTAAACTTCGCACAGTTTCAAATCTTCCCTGAACAGGCTGAAGATTGCTGATAATTGTTAAAACCTCTTCTTTATTTTGTCCAAGCCGAATGGCCGTGGTATAAACTGCGAGTAAATTAGAAGCATTAAATTTACCGACAAAACGAGTCCAAATTTCGCTTCCATCGAGGTTTAATAACATTCCATCAAAATGACTTTCGATTACCTTGCACCGAAAATCGGCAACTGAACGGTTGGAAAAAGTTATTTTTGAAGCCAGGGTATTCTGAACCATAACCAACCCGTTTTTATCATCGGCATTAATTATGGCAAAAGCTTCTTTTGAAAGGCCATCGAAAAAACCTTTTTTGGCTTTAATGTATTCAGCAAAAGTTTTATGATAATCCAAATGATCGTGTGTGATGTTGGTAAAAATTCCACCAACAAATTCAATTCCTGAAATCCGTTTTTGGTGAACCGCATGGGAACTTACTTCCATAAAACAGTATTCGCAACCTTCTTCTGCCATTTCGGCAAGTAACTGCTGTATTTTAAGTGCGTTTGGAGTTGTGTGCGATGCTGTTTCCTCTTTTTCGTTAATGCGATATGAAATGGTAGAAAGCAGTCCGGTTTTATAACCCAACTGTAAAAACATTTTATATAGTAACGTTGCTATACTTGTTTTTCCATTAGTTCCGGTAACTCCAATCACTTTTAGTTTTCTGGAAGGAAACTGATAAAACGCGGAAGCGAGTTTTCCTAAAACTTCATTTGAATCGGCAACTTTTATATAGGTAATATCAGAAGATAACTCATCCGGAAGTTGTTCGCAAACAATTACTGCAGCACCGTTTTCAATTGCTTTTGAAATAAATTTGTGTCCATCGGACAAAACTCCGGTTTGGGCAACAAAAACGAAATCGCGTTTAATTTGTCTTGAATCAAAATTAATTCCACAAACGGTTTTTTCAGCAGAACCGATTATTTCTGAATAACTTATATAGTTTAGTAATTCTCTTATTCTCATTTTATCCCAGTGTTAGCAATACTGTTTGTCCCTTTTGGTATTTACCACCGGGAGTTAACGACTGTTTTTTAACTTTTCCTATTCCACTTATTCTTACCTGCAAGCCCGCATTTTCCATTAAAAAAATGGCGCTTCGTGCTCCCATTCCCTGAACATTGGGAACAATCCCTTCGCGTATCTTATTATTGGTGAGCATAACCACATTTTCATTTACTTCTATATTTGCCCACTGCGAATCAGGATTTCCCTTTACGTTTTTCAATTTTAAAGTGCTTATAACCTCCAGAATATCTTCTGACTGACCTTTTTTAATATCAGGTAATACTAACTTTTTGTCATCCACATCTTCTTCAGGCTCATCAATTATAGTTTGAAAGGCATATACCTTTTCAGCAATTTCCTTGAAAACCGGACCTGCAACTGAAGCGCCATAATAACCTCCACGGGGATTATTAAAGGTTACAATTAATGAGTACAATGGATTTTCAGCAGGGAAATATCCGGCAAAAGATGCCAGGTACATTCCTGAACTGTACCCTTCACTACCGGTTGCAACACGCGCCGTTCCTGTTTTTCCGGCAATATTGAAGTATTTGCTGTTAATCTCTTTTCCTGTGCCATTTATACAAACACCCTGGAGCATTGCCTGCGCTTTTTTTACGGTTTCTTTTGAAGCTATCATTGGATTCAGGACTTCGATTTTATACTTTTTCACAAGCGCCCCGTTTTCCCTGACTTCTCTTACCAGGTGAGGTTTTACCATCTTCCCGTTATTAGCCACGGCATTATAAAAATTCAGAATTTGCAAAGGTGTCATTTTTGTTTCGTAGCCGTACGACATACCTGCCAGCGTAGTTCCCCACCAGTCGGCATCTCCGGGATATTTAAAATAAGGTTGTCCTTCGCCATTAATATCAAGTCCAAGCGGCCTGTTTATTCCAAAACTATACACGCGATCAACATATTTTTTTGGATTTTTTTCGTAACATGAAGTAATAATTTTGGCGACACCAATATTCGACGAATTTTCAAAAATCTGTTTTACAGTTAATTTTCCATAACCATGAGTATCAGAAATTTTTCTCCCATTTTTGTACCATTGTCCATTGCCTGTATCAAAAACATTACTCGTATCAACCAATCCGTCTTCCATTGCCACCATCAGCGAAACCAGTTTAAATGTTGAACCGGGCTCGTAACAACCGCGTGGACCCAGTGCGAAATTATCTGTCTCGAAATAATCACCGTCGCGTTTTCCAAGGTTGGCAATGGCTTTTATTTCTCCGGTTTTAACTTCCATTAAAATAGCTGTTGCCCAATCGGCATTTGCATTTTTTAATTGTTTATGCAATGCACTTTCAGTGATGTCCTGCATTTTTACATTAATGGTGGTAATAATATCCATACCATCTTCAGGCTCAATTTCAACGCGGGTCACCCATCTTCCCGAAAGATTCTGTTTGTAGCTTATTCCATCCGTACCTTTTAAATATGGTTCAAAAGACCCCTCCAGTCCGGTATATCCAATTGCTCCATGCACACCTCCAAAAGCGCCTTTGTTTAGTCCGCCCAAGGTTCTTAAAGCCATCATTCCCATAGGATTAACCCTTCTATTCTCTTGTTCGATTATTAAACCACCACCATAACGACCACGACGAAGTATGGGAAGTTTCTTTAATTGTTGTAGTTCGGTATAATCAATTTTACGTGGGGTAAGCATAAAACCACGGTTTTTGCTTTTGTAGGCTTCATTTAATCTTCTGTTATGTTCGGCATGAGAAGCATTTCCAAAAAAGCGGGAAAGATAATATGCCAGCGAATCGCTCTCCTTGGCGTAAACTTTCCGAACACCCTCTGACGCCATATCAATCCTTACGAAATAACCCGGAACTGATGTGGCCAAAACACTGCCATCGTCGGCACAAATATTTCCCCGATCGGGATTTACAATAATCGTATTCTCGCTTAAATTTTCCTGAATTTTTTCCCAACGGTCGTTTTTAATCTTCTGAACAGAGACCATTTTTACTATTACAACTATGGCAAATACCAATAGTATTAAATAGATTAATGTTATACGTGTTAATATTACTCTGCGAATTTCCACGACAATTTATTTTTTTTAACAACTAATTTCTGAGGAGGTCTAACCGGTTCATGCAAATCGATATTTGCATTCTCAACTTTTTTTGCAATTTCCGATGGTCTGCTCGAATTCATGAGCTTTGCCGATAATGTAATCGACTCTGAACGAAGTTCATCCAAAGTATTTTGCAATACTTCAACTTTTCTGATGGTGCGCTCAGACCAATTCCGGTTTGTAATAATCAGAACAGCAAGAAATGCAAGAAAAATTAAAAAAGGAATTTGCCTTGTTACCCGATCATCGGTTAAAATCGTACCTCCAATAAACGATTTCACTCCTGGTGACTTTTTGCTATTTTTTACATTTTTTGACATTTCAGATTTTTTCTGCAATTCTAAGTTTAGCGCTTCTCGAACGACTATTGGTTTTTAATTCCTTATCATCCGGAGTTATTACTTTTCTATTCACCATTACGAACGGCGAAGTCACATTCCCGTAAAAATCTTTTTGAACTTTGCCCTCAAAATTCCCTGTCTTCATGAAATTTTTACACAGACGGTCTTCCAAACTATGGTAAGTTATTATTACTAACCGTCCACCGGATTTTAGCAACTTTAGTGAAGCTTCCAAAAATTCCTTTAAGGCATCCATTTCGTCGTTCACCTCAATTCTCAATGCCTGAAAAACCTGCGCGAGATATTTATTTTCGATGGCACGGGGAGTACATTCCGACACAATTTCTTTGAGTTGAGTAGTTGTTTTAATGCGTACTTCTTTTCTGCTTTTGCAGATTACTGAGGCCAACTGACGTGAATTACTAATTTCACCAAACATTCTGAAAATCTGTTCCAACTGTTCTTCGGAATATTCATTTATAATTTTAGTTGCATCAGTTTTTGCGTTTTGATTCATGCGCATATCCAAATTACCTTCAAAGCGAAATGAAAATCCACGATCGGGAACATCAAAATCGTGAGATGAAACTCCGAGATCAGCAAAAATGGCATCAACCTGTTCAACACCATAATAATTCAGAAAATTCTTAATGTAACGGAAATTGTGACGAATAAAATTAAGACGTTTATCATTTACTGCATTCGCAACTGCATCTTCATCCTGATCGAATGCAAAAAGTCTTCCTTCAACAATTTGTTCGAGAATTAATTTGGAATGACCACCGCCGCCGTATGTAGCATCAACAGCATCAGAATCGGGCATCAAATTCATGCCTTTAATACTTTCTTCTGCCAAAACCGGTATGTGGTAAGCCAATGTCATTCTGGTTAAACTTTTTTCTGTCGTTTTTCTTTTAATTTCATCAAAAATTCAGCTTTAGTCATTTCAGGTTTCCCCAATTTGCTAACAGACAATAATCGGATGGATTCACCCATGCCAATAAATTCAACGCCTTTTTCAAGGTTTGCATATTTCAGATATGCATCCGGAATATTAATCCTGCCGTTTGGCGCCATGGTAACTTTCACAAAATTCTGGTAAAAAAATTGCAAAAGGGCGTCGTCATCTTCATCAAACAAATCCAGAGTGCTCTTAAAATCTTCAACTCTTTTTCTCCAGAATTTCTCAGGGTGAATATCGAGACATTCCTTATGCAGGCTCTTTTCGATAACCAATGACTCATTTGCCAAATCTCCCAGCTCCTTTTTAAAGGAAGACGGAAGAACGATCCGGCCTTTGTCATCAATGGTTGCGTTATATGTTCCTGCAAATTCAATCATCTTTCAAATCTCCTGAAATTTCATAAGGTAAAAATAGGAAATTATTCCAAAATATGACACCTTATTCCATTCTATTCCACTTAAAATTAAATCTTTACATCACAAAATCTGTTGAAAACATGTTTAAATACTGTTGAAAAACCAATGACAACATTCATACAAATTACATAAAGTACTGTTTTTATGCTATTTATAGCAATGAAAAATATTTATTAACAATGGTTAATAACTCGTTTTTTGATGAGTAAAATTTTTGAATAAGAAGATTGTAGAAACCGGATTAAAAAAACATTGCCCCAAAATTTTTAAATTTTAAAATATTTGGGATTGAGAATGGCTGAACTTATTTGATTAATGGCTATTTTTTTACTTAATTGCCACAAAATTTCAAAACGTGGATGAAATAATCACTAATACCTTTAAACCTATAAATATCAAGGAGATATTTATGAAAAAGAATCCGGGTTTGGCCAAAATAATGCCCGGATTTGCATTTAGTTTCATAAACAGGCTACTGCATATCGATTTTATAAACGATTTTATTCAAAGAAACGGACATCTGAAAGGAATAGATTTTGTAGATCAGGGCGTTACAGAGTTTAACGTTAAAGAACACATTTACGGATTTGAAAATATTCCTGAATCTGGTCGTTTTATTTTTGCCAGTAATCATCCGCTGGGAAGTAACGATGTTTTAATGGGTATTCCAAGCTTAAGTTATATGTTTATTCCGGTGAATAAACATGGAACAAATAGCAGGGAAGTAGCTAATACACTTAACGATGCTTATGATTCAGACAATCAGATTTTAATTTTTCCCTCGGGGCTGGCTTCCAGAAGAATAAAGGGAATAATTGTGGATTTGCCATGGAAAAAGCATTTCATTACCAAAGCAGTTAAACACAAGCGCGATGTAATTCCGGTTTTTATTGGCGGGCGAAATTCAAACCGTTTTTATATAGTGGCAAACCTCAGAAAGTTTCTGCACCTAAAATGGAATTTAGAAATGTTTCTTTTACCCGACGAATTGATGAGACAAAAAAATGCGGATATCCCCGTATATTTTGGCAAACCTATCCCATACCAAACTTTTGATAAATCGAAAACTCATCAGGAATGGGCAGATTGGGTAAAAGAACGTGTTTATAAAATACCGAAAGAAGTGGGAAGTAAAAATTAAATTTAAATTATTGACCTGCCAAAACGGGAATTTTTCTAATTTTGCAGTCTATTTTTCTAAAAAAAAGAAAACGTAAATGAAAAAAGTTATTGCACCTCTGCCGAGGAATGAGATTTACGCGGAACTTACTCCAAACAAATTGTTAAGAAAAACAAACAAAGGAGGCAACGAAATTTACATTGTAACCCACCATGATTCGCCGGCTTTAATGCACGAAATTGGGAGATTACGGGAAATCACATTTAGAGATGCAGGCGGTGGTACAGGAGAAGAAACAGACATTGACGTTTACGATACTGCGGTTTCGCCTTATAAACAGCTAATTGTTTGGAATCCGGATGCAAAAGAGATTTTAGGCGGTTACAGGTATATTTTGTGTGCCGAAGCGCCAAAAGATGAACATGGACATGTAATGCTTGCAACATCGCATCTTTTTAATTTTTCACCGAAATTTATCGCCGATTACCTACCCTACTCACTCGAGTTGGGAAGGTCGTTTGTTCTGCCTGCATACCAATCGAGCAAAGCCGGGGCGAAAGCACTGTTTGCTCTCGATAATCTTTGGGACGGTTTAGGCGCTTTAACAGTCGATCATCCTGAAATAAAATACTTTTTCGGTAAAATTACAATGTATTCCCACTTTCATAATGAAGCCAGAAATTTGATACAGTTCTTCTTTAAAAAATACTTCAGAGACAGGGAAAACCTGGTTTATCCGAAAGAACCCGTTGAATTTGAGATGGATATGGATGCAATGGAGAAACTATTTAATGGAGAAAACTATAAAGAAGATTATAAGATACTTTTACAAAATGTCAGGCAATATGGCGAAAATGTTCCTCCATTAATTAATTCATACATGAATCTTTCTCCGTCGATGAAAACTTTTGGCACCTCGAAAAACAAAGAATTCGGGGAAGTTCTCGAAACCGGAATTATTCTTACCATTGATGATATTTACAGTATAAAGGTTGACCGCCATATTGAAACCTACATAAAAGACAAAGAATCCGGTGAGTGGCCTGAACCGAAATAAATATCATGAATTTTTATTCTGATTTTCCTAAAATTCTTGTTGCTGTTGATGCAATAATTTTCGGGTTTAATGAAAATGAACACGAGCTAAAACTATTATTGCTTAAACGTAAATTTCCGCCTGAAAAAGGAAATTGGTCGCTAATGGGCGGGTTTGTTGCTCCCGATGAAAGTTTGGATAAGGCGGCACAAAGAATTGTGTCTCAACTAACAGGCCTCAATAATGTTTACATGGAGCAACTTTTTGCATTTGGCGATATTGATCGTGATGCCGGAGGAAGGATTATTTCGGTTGCCTATTTTTCTCTCATAAAAATAAACGACCACGATAGCGAATTGGTAAAAAATCATGGAGCATCGTGGATTTCGGTTTCTGAGATTCCTGAATTAATATTCGATCATCAGGAGATGGTAAAACGGGCTTTGAGAAAGTTACGCATAAGAGCACGAACTCAACCCATTGGTTTTGAATTACTCCCGAAAAAATTCACTGTTCCGCAATTGCAGCGGTTGTACGAAGCGATTTATCAGATTCCTTTTGATAAAAGAAATTTCAGAAGAAAACTTCTTGCCATGGGTTTGCTCGAAAAACAAAATGAAAAGGAGAAAGAAACCTCGAAAAAAGGTGCTTTTTACTATCAGTTCAATCAGAAAAAATACGAAGAACTAATCGAAAAGGGATTCAACTTTGATTTGTAAAAACCCCGCATTAAAATTCATTGTAATCACCAGTTAGTAAGCTCTTTGATCCTTTCCTTCAACAAAATTAATGAACGAACTGTTCACTACCCTGTTTCCACCCGGAGTTGGATAATTACCGGTAAAATACCAGTCGCCCAAATCGTTGGGACAAGCTTTATGCAAATTCTCAACTGTTTGATAGACAATTTCAACCTCGGCATTACAATCATGGGGTTTTAACAATTCAGCAATTTTTGCGGAGATTTCCTCCACCGTGAAGTTCTGATATATTTGCTGAACATAATTTACCATTTCCTCTTTTGGGAGATTTTCCTGTTGTTTACACTTGTAATAAATTCTATCAATCAGTGCTTGCTGTCCTGACTCCTTTAAAAGTTCGACAGTAGCATTAAAGGCGATGAACTTATCAAGACGGGCCATGTCAATTCCGTAACAATCGGGGTAACGGATTTGCGGAGCCGATGAAACAACAATGATTTTTTTGGGATGAAGCCTGTCGAGTATTCTCAAAATACTGTTTTTCAGCGTGGTACCCCTAACAATTGAATCATCAATAATCACCAGGGTATCGACATTATTTTTAATTATTCCATAGGTAACATCGTAAACATGGGCCACCAAATCGTCGCGGCTGGCATCATCGGCAATAAAAGTGCGAAGTTTCACATCTTTTATAGCAATTTTCTCAACACGTGGTTCAAAAGAAATAATGCGTTTAATATCCTCATCGGTTAATGAACCATTTTTCTTTTTTATCTCCTCAATTTTCCAGTCAACCAAATAATGCCTGATTCCTTCAATCATTCCATAGAATGCTGTTTCTGAAGTATTTGGAATAAAAGAAAAAACTGTATTTTCAAAATCGTAGTCGATTGCTTTTAAAACCGCCGGGCAAATTAATTTACCCAACTCTTTGCGCTCTTTGTAAATATCTTTATCGCTCCCCCTTGAAAAATAAATGCGCTCAAACGAGCACGAAGTTCTTCTATGCGGAACCCGAATCAATTCTTTACTTACCCGGCCATTCTTTTTAATTATTAAGGCTTCACCCGGATTTATTTCACTTACTTCGCCCACATGAACATTCATAACTGTCTGAATAACCGGTCTTTCAGATGCCACTACCACAATTTCGTCATCACAATAAAAATGCGCTGGTCGTATTCCCCACGGGTCGCGCAATACAAAGGCATCGCCGTGTCCAATTAATCCGGCAATTGTATAACCGCCATCCCAGTCTTTTGTAGCCCGTTCAAGTATATTCTGAATGTCGAGATTCTCTTCTATTTTATGCGATATTCTTTCGTTACTTAATCCTTCGTTTTTATACTTTCTGAATAAAAGTTCGTTTTCCTGATCCAAAAAATGCCCCACTTTTTCGAGAGCGGTTACCGTATCGGTATATGCTTTTGGATGCTGACCCAAATCAACAAGAACTTTAAAAAGCTCATCGGTGTTGGTCAGATTAAAGTTTCCGGCCAATACCAGGTTTCTCGATTTCCAGTTGTTTTGGCGCATAACCGGGTGAACCAAATCGATGCTGTTTTTTCCAAAAGTGCCATACCGTAAATGCCCCAGATAAAGTTCGCCTGCAAAAGAAAAATTTTCATAAGCCCACCGGGTATCGTCAATCTCAATCCGATCCCATATTGCTTTCTGCAATGGTGCGTTAATTTGATCGAAAACATCTTTAATCGGATTTTCCTTTACCGAGCGAAAACGGCTGATATAAGCGCTTCCCGGTGCTAAACTGTTTTTTACACAAACAGCGCCTGCACCATCCTGCCCACGGTTGTGCTGTTTTTCCATCAGCAGATAAAGCTTATTTAACCCATATTTCCATGAGCCATACTTTTCCTTATAATAAGATAATGGTTTTAACAAACGAATTAATGCAATTCCACACTCATGCTGAATTTGGTCACTCATATTTTATTGGTTTCATCAATGGAAAATCAATTTCGTCGGTAACAATAAATGCTACAGGATAATTATTTTTAATCTCCCGGTAAAGTTTCAAAGCTTCGTTTTTTGTTCTGAAATCGCCAACTCTTACCCTGAAATTTGGCGAAATATATTTTATGTGAACATTATTATCGGGGTAAACTGATAAGAATTCCTTTTTTTTCTTCAAAGCTTTATCCTTCGCATCAAAATCGGAACTGAAAAATATCTCAACCCGAAAACCATCAATTTTATTTTTGATTTTATTGTTCTCGATATGCCAGTTTAACATTTTCTCCAAACGAGGATCCTTGTTGATGTTTAAATTTCTGACTACTTCAGGGCGATTTGATTCCTCCCTTGTTTGATTAGGAAAGGTAACCTGCGCTAATAAAATATAACTGGCTAAACCGCTTAATACAAATAATAAAAACCGCTTCATTATTCCCTGTAAATTGTGTGGGCAAATATAAATTAAAAAGCTATAAAACGACAAAATTTTTCAACTTCCACATGATTCATATCCTTAAGATGATATTATTTTGAAAAACAGAAGTAAAATACTTTTTTATTGATATTTTCGAATTCCTAAAAAGGAACTATAAATAGTAAACAGGCATTTTTGAGACAATACAAAATGGGAAAACTGGTTGATGAATTTAACGCGTACAGGGCCAAAATGAACGAAAAAATATTGGCTTCGGACAATAAAGTGATGAAGAGAATTTACAGCCTCGACACATTAACCTATCAGGAAGGCGCGTTAAGCACAAAAACAAAAGAAATGCTCGGGCTTGCTACTTCAATGGTGCTTCGTTGCGATGACTGTGTTAAATACCACCTCGAAAAATGTTTTGAACAGGGAGTTACAACCGAAGAAATATTTGAACTTTTTGGTGTAGCAAACTTAGTTGGAGGAACAATTGTTATTCCTCATACCAGAAGGGCTGTTGAATATTGGGAAGAACTAAATGCACCAGCAAAATAAAATTGTATGAAAATTTAAAACAGTATAAAAATGGATAAAATATTTGCTATCACTTCTGCCGGAAAAACGGAAAAATCATTTATGGATTTGCGTTTTGGAAAATGCGAAAATGTCGTAATTTTCAATGTAAGTACCAATCAGTATTCAATTGTTGAAAACCCATTTAAAGAAGTGGAAAACGGTGGAATACAACTTGTTGAATTTTTAAAGGAACAAGGAGTAACTTCAATTATTACCGGCGAAATTGGTCCTAAAGTAAGTGCCTTGCTTGAAACTGAAAAACTTCAATTAATTCTTTTACATGAAGAAAAGATAAAAATTGATGAAATTATGGATAAAATTAATCCATAGTTTTTGCAGGAAAGAATTGCAACATTAAATGATGTTGAATCAATCATAGATTTTCTATTAAAAACGGCAACCTGAACAGCGAGGATTGAATTACACGAACCTACTGTTTTAACAGGCGTTACAGCAATAATAATGGGATGAATCCCGATCATTATGTCACTTTCGAATGGATTAAATAAAAAAGTATTGTTTTGAGTTCTTATATCTATAAATTAATTCAGGAAGGCGAACATCAGCAGCAGGATTTTAAGTACTGCATAAACGATTCGAAAAAAATAGCAAAATCGCTGGTAGCTTTTGCCAACACCGATGGAGGCCGCTTATTGGTGGGAATTAAGGATAACGGCAAAATTGCAGGCATAAAAACCGATGAAGAATTTTACATGGTTGAAGCTGCCGCTAAAATTTACAGCAAACCGCCAATCACCTTTTTAACCCAGCAATGGCAGGTTGAAGGCAAAACAGTATTGGAAATTCAAATCGAACCCAGCAAAACAAAACCTCATTTTGCATCTGACGAAAATGGAAAATGGCTGGCTTATCTTCGGGTTGAAGATGAAAATTACCTTGCACACAAAATCCAAATCAATGTTTGGGAAAAAAGCAGCAGTCATGAGGGTATTCATTTTACCTACTCTGAACACGAAAAATTTTTAATCGATTATCTGCAAAATAACCCGTCAATTACAATTTCGAAGTTTATCAGACATGCCCATATTTCGCGAAACAAAGCCGAAGAAGTATTAACCAACTTTATTATAATGGATGTAATTAAAATGAAAACTCAAAAAGATGAAACTCTCTTTGAACTTAATACAATGTTTGACGAAAAGACCCTTAAAAAATTTAAATAATGAAACGATTTAAAAACTTAAACATTTTCTAAAGTGTTTTAATACAGGCAGAATAAAATATATCTTATTATTACTCATTCAAAATTAAAAACAGAATTATGCTACAAAAATTAAAGTTTCTAACGGTTTTACTGATTACAGGAATAACCGTTTCAGCACAGGATCAGTATCTTACCTCAAAATCAGAAGATATTGAAAAAACGTACATAAGCAAGTCTAATTATGAGGTTAAAGAATTTCCACAAAAGTTTAAAGGAGATAAACCTAAAAATATCATCTTGCTAATTGGCGATGGAATGGGTGTTTCGCAAGTATTTGCCGGTCTGACAGCCAATAAAGGCCGGTTATTTTTAGAAAACTGCAAATACATTGGTTTTTCGAAAACACAATCAGCCGACGATTATATTACAGATAGTGCTGCAGGTGGAACAGCACTTTCAACGGGAGTAAAAACAAAAAACGGCGCAATTGGTGTTGATGCACTGGGGAATCCGGTAAAAACAATACTGGAAGAAGCTTCGGAAAAAGGACTGGCTACAGGATTAGTTTCATCATCGGCAATAACTCATGCCACACCTGCCTCATTCATTGCACACCAGGCAAGCCGCGGATCATACGAAGATATTGCAGCCGATTTTCTAAAAACAGATATTGACGTTTTTATTGGTGGTGGACTTGATCATTTTACAAAAAGAAAAGATGGACGCAACCTTGTTGATGAACTAAAAAATAAAGGTTATCAGTTTGAAACCGAAATGGACAAAATTCAAAAGGTAAAAAAGGGGAAACTTGTTGGATTAACTGCCGAAGTGCATAACGGAAGAATGAAAGAAAGAGGTGATATGTTGCCGGTTGCTGCTGAAACTGCAATCGAAATTTTGAGCAACGGAAAAGAGGGATTTTTCCTGATGGTTGAAGGTTCGCAAATTGACTGGGGTGGCCACGCAGGAAGTACAATTTATGTAGTTGAAGATATGCTCGATTTTGATCAGGTGGTTGGACAGGCACTCGAATTTGCTGCAAAAGATAAAGAAACACTGGTTGTTGTAACCGCCGATCATGAAACAGGTGGAATGGCATTGACCGGCGGAAGTATAAAAGATGGTATGGTAAAAGCTGCTTTTCCAACCGGCGACCACACCTCGGTAATGGTTCCTGTTTTTTCTTATGGCCCGGGTGCTGAAGAATTTATTGGTATAATGGAAAATACTGATATTCATGCAAAAATGAAAAAATTGCTTTTAGGTAATTAAATTGAGTGTAATGAAGGAAGCATTGGAAGTTCTCGACCATGTTCGGTTAAATTTCTCCCCCGCGGGTTTGTTCGCCTTAAACGTTACTATTGCGTTTATAATGTTTGGAGTTGCACTCGACATAAAACTTCAGCATTTTAAAGATTTGCTGATGAATCCCAAATCTGTTATTATTGGCTTATTCTCACAGTTTTTATTGCTGCCGGCAGTTACTTTTCTGTTTATAATCCTGTTGAATCCAACTCCCACAGTAGCGCTTGGAATGATATTGATTGCAGCCTGTCCGGGTGGTAACATCTCCAACTTTATGACTGCCATGGCCAGGGGGAATGTAGCACTTTCAGTAAGTTTAACCGCAATTGCAACATTGGCGGCTACTTTTATGACACCTTTAAATTTCGCTATTTGGGGAAAACTTTTTGTAAATCATTATACTAATGTTGGCGCAGGAACATATTTGGTTCCCATTGAAATAGATTTGGGTCAAATGGTGCAAACGGTTGTTATTCTTTTGGGAATACCTGTTGTAATTGGTCTTCTTTTTTCGCAATACCTTCCACGATTAACCGAAAAAATAAAGAAACCTATCCGCCAGCTTTCCATTATTATTTTTATTGCATTTGTAATTATTTTGCTCACTGCCAATTTCGACCATTTTATGCGTTTTATTCATCTGGTGTTTATAATCGTACTCATACATAACGGGTTGGCACTGGCTTCCGGTTATTTCGCTTCCACAGTCTTCAAATTACCCGAAATTGACAGAAGGACAGTAACCATCGAAACAGGGATTCAAAATTCGGGATTGGCATTGGTTCTTATGTTCAACCCAAAAATATTCCCACCGGAACTGGAGCTGGGTTGGAATTTCGTTTTTATGGACAAGAAAAAAAGTTTCGCAACCCTCAGAAATAATTTAAATTTGCCGCTAATTAAAAATTGTTAATCTGGTTTTATGAGTTACGAAAAATGGTCGTTAGGCTATTGGACTTTAAAAAAATACATCCAATTTGCCGACTGGCTGATATACAACAAGGTAATTATTACAGGATTAGAAAAAATACCAAAAAATAAACCGATCATATTTTCTCCCAACCATCAAAATGCGCTGAGCGATCCGATGGCCATTTTACTGAATACCAGATTTCAGCCCGTTTGGCTGGCACGCGCCGATATTTTCAAAAATAAAACTGCCGCAGCAATTCTGAAATTTCTAAAAATAATGCCGGTTTACCGGATGCGTGACGGCAAAGAAAACCTGGCAAAAAACGACGAAACATTTATTGACTCAGTAAAAGTGTTGGAAAATAATTTTGCCCTGGGTTTATTCCCCGAAGCAGCTCACTCCGGAAAACGACAAATGCTTGTTCATAAAAAAGCAGTACCACGAATTGTTTTTATGGCTGAGGAAAAATCAAATCAAAAACTTGATATTCAAATTATACCAACCGGAATTTATTACAGTCACTACTGGAAATTTAACCGCAACCTGATTGTGAATTTTGGCAATCCGATATCGGGAAACGAATATATTGAAGCATTTAAACAAAACCAAAGCGCTGCAACTCTTTTGTTACGCCAAAGAATATTAGACGAAATGCAGCCGCTGGTTCTTGAAATTAAAAGCCAAAAGTATTACAGTGATTTCGAAACCATCAGAGAGATTTACGGAATACATTATCTTAAAAGGCAAAATCTGAAATACTCAACTTTGAATCATTTTAAATCAGACCAAAGGCTGGTGAAAAAGCTTGATGAATTAGAAGAAACTAATCAGGATGAGACGGCGAAACTGGTTCAACAGGGAAATGAATATGTGGCAAAAATTAAAAAATTTAAAATCCGTAACTGGCTGGTAGAAAACCCGCAATGGAATCTGGCAAAGATTGCCCTTAACAAACTGATTTTGATAGTTGGATTGCCTGTTTTTCTATTTGGATTTATTTTTAATGCGATTCCTTTCTTCACTATCGACACAATTACAAGAAATAAAATTAAGGACAAAGGATTTTGGAGTACTTTTTTCCTGGCGCTCGGAATTATTTTATTTCCAATATTTTATCTTATTGAATTTTTTGCCGTATCGTGGCTTATTCCCGGCATCTGGCTGAAACTGGCCTTTCTTGTTGCCATGCCACTTACCGGAAAAGTTGCCTTTTTGTGGTACATTTTATTCCGGAAAACGTTAGGAAGAGGCCGTTTTCTGCTGTTGCAACTTTTCAGCAAAAAAGAATATTACCAACTAATTAAAGAGAAGGATTTGCTTTACAAAAAACTGGATGAGTTATTACCCCTGACACATTCCTGAAATGGGTTAAACTTCTGCTATTATAGTGTCAAACATCGTTAAGTTTTTGAACTGCGTCCTGTCCCCTTTTTCTGTCTTTCTCTGGTTCTCTGAAATTTGTCTTCAAAAGATTTTTTCGAAGGATAAATATTTTTCTTTTTATGAAAAGCTCCTTTGTATGAAGGATCATCCAATTTCCGCTGGCGGTCAATTTCGCGAAGGTATTCCTGTTTCTCTTCAAATTCGGTTTCTACTACAACCACTTTTTCTGGAAGTTCCAATAAAGGCAGCGGCATTCTGATTAATTCTTCAATTTTTTTCAAATGCCATTCGTCAGCAGGATCGATCAGGGTAATTGCATCTCCTTTATTTCCGGCTCTCGCAGTGCGCCCGATGCGGTGCACATAATCTTCATAACTCGATGGAAGATCGAAATTGATAACATGACTTACCATACTTGCATCAAGGCCACGGGCAGAAACATCGGTAGAAATCAGAATCCTGATCTCGCCATTTTTAAATGCATTTATCGCATTTATCCGGGTGTTTTGTCCTTTGTTAGAATGTAAAATCCGTTTTTCTCCTTCTGCTTTTCGTTTAATTACCTTGAAAACTTCTTCGGCATGTTCTTTTGTTTTCACAAAAATAATCACCCTCGAAAAGGTTTCTTCGTCTAACAAAAAGTGCTGAATTAAATTGAGTTTTGTTCGGTAATTGGGAACTTTGTA
>JFJP01039036.1_pt1 | contig 18246 bp, 14 predicted proteins | sample 431651 | NCBI WGS metagenome assembly JFJP01 (sample SAMN02602958, study PRJNA72255) | Microbial mat metagenome, whole genome shotgun sequencing project. | biome: fresh water; feature: sink hole; material: water; isolation source: purple microbial (photo- and chemosynthetic) mats found in...
CGCCTGGGGCGACGTAATCGGTTCCCGCAGATGCGGCAGACGGCGCGGACGACGAGCCGTTGCCCTTTACGAGTCCGGTTATCTGGACTCCGTTGAATACGCCGTTGTCATTATACTGGATCGAATACGCCCCGTCTCCTGGGATAGCGGCGCCGCCTCCACCGCCTCCCGCGTCACCGACTCCGAAAAGCCCGCCGTTCGTGAATATGGCGTCAGCCGTGTTGTTCAGGGCCGTGGTTCCGCGCTTTACCGTAAGGACGCAGCGAAGGTTGGCGTCTTCAAGCTGCGGATCTAAGACCGGTTCTTCGGATGAAAGACCTGAAATGGCGGAAGCTTCGGTATTATACGTTACCTGTCCTGGAACGATGAACGTGTTCCCGTTGGAAAAAACGTAAATGCGCTGATTCGTGAACTTACCCACTCCCGGATCCTGCAAAGTTCCCGTCCCCGTATCGTAGACGGACGGATTTACGGACGTAGTGGCGGTATCCGTTTTGAAGCCGCCAGATCCGTCACGGTAACGGTAAATGAAAGAAAGCGCGGACGCGGACGAAACCGAAGATACGTTCGGGATTGAATAACTGGTATTGTAATTCGTCCCGCAGCGGTGCATTGAGCCGGCAGAACAGTTGACGTTCAGGTTCGCGCCGTTCGCAGAAAACTTGACGCCTTGCGCCAACGTTCCGAGAAACATCGACAGGTCCATTGTGGACAAGTCGACTCCAGACGCCATATGCTGGAATGACGCCGTCGCGGTTATCGACAACTTATTCGTATGGATCGACTTTCCGATGACGCAAAACTGGCGGTAATCGGTCGACGACGGCGGCGTGGGCTGCATGCCGATTGACCCGTAGACGTCAAGCTTGAAAGTGGTAGCACCGCTTAACGTCCTGAAAGAGTCGACGAGTCCCGTTATCCCGGGGAACGTGACGGTAGTGACGGTCGGGTTGAGCGGGTCGGTGGACCTGTCGACTATTTGGTAAAGGCCGGATGAAATGTCGACCCTAATTCCGTCGCCGAGTGGCGTAAGCTTACATCCGTAGATGACGCCAGTAGACGCAGAAGTGACGTTAAGTTTGCCAGACGAGATGGAAATCCCGGCGTTCGGAGTACCCTGCAACGCGGTATCAGCCTTAGCGCCTTGCGCCGCCGTCGCGAAATCTGCCGCCTTTGAACCGGAATCGAAAAGGATCTTACCTGTCGAATCAAGCGACGGGAAATTCCCGGCGACTGCGGAAGCGGGGCCGGTAACGTCACCAGATCCGGGAACCCCGCTGCTGGAGTCTTCTGCGCGTATCCTACTGAGAAGCGGATCGTATTTTACTCCGGACATGGTATTGCTTTAAGCGTAAGTAAGCGAAGCGCGGTCGGTCCAAGCGTACTTGAATTCCAGTCCGGAACCTCCGGCGAACTCGATCGTGGTCGTGGTGACCGTCAGGACGACGACTTCGGTGATGCGCTTGATGCGCCACTTCGCGGCGTTGGTAGCCGTTCCCTTCTCGGCCTGGCCGACGTAGGTGACGGTAGTCCCGCCGGTGACGGTCTCCTCGATGAGCTCCTTGTAACCGTTGAAGTCGTCCTTGTAGATGATGAGGGCCATAGTTGCTGGTTAATTGACTTGATAGTATTCGATACTGGTACTAGGTCAAGGCGCTGAAATGATTATGTCCTATCATAGGAGACCTGTTTCATCTGAACCCTAGGATAATTAACCGCTCCGGTAATTACTGATACGTACGTCTGTTGCCATCCAAATATGGTTCCCGAAAAAGAAAAGACCTCTGAGAACGATGAATTATACGCCTTAAAAGAACCGCCATATGAGATTTCAAGCCACACTCCAGACGACGCACCGGGTATTGAGGCAATAGAGTGCGAATCGCCAATCATGTCAACGGCAGAAATAGTTACCGTATCGTCGTTATATCGCCTTGCATATATGCGACAGGAATAAATCCCCATTATTACCTGTATTTCGAAGTACGGTTCTGTACCGACGGTATACGTTACGTTCGTAACTGAAAAGAATGCGCGTATTTTTGACCCTGCGCCCCATGCTTGCGACTTATATAGATAGCCGTTCCTGGTAAGAGTCCAAGCCCCACCTCCGACCGTGTCGGCTGGTCCGTCTGAAAATACTGTCCATCCGTCATCAGTCCTATCGTCCGTTATGAAATACTTATTGAATGATAATGACGGGCCTGGCGGAACCGGCGTAGTTTGTGACACGCCCATCATCAACGGCAACGCGAACATGGTTTTTACGTTAGACGCTTTCGGTCGGGCCGTTCACGAACACGTGGGCGGCGGTCTCGCCGACGTAGATCGGAAGGATATATCCGCCTGCGGCGGTGATGTCAGGAAGAGTTCCGCCGACGGTGTCGGTCGTGATGGACCCGCCTCCGACCTTCGTGCAGGTGATGCCGGATATCGCGGCCGTACCGGAAGAAACTATGAACAAGCTGAACACGGTGCCGGGAGATAAGTTAGTGAACGTCAGCGCCGTAGGCGACGAGATGGCGATCTTCTGGACGTTGCCCAACGCGAAGTCGACCGTCGACGTCGTCGTGACCAGCTGGCTATAGACGGACTTCTTGAACAATGTCACGTCTTCGAAAGTGTTGAACTGCTGGAAGACGTTCTGCTGGTCGACGTAGGCCGGATATGTGACGGCGGAAGTCAGGGACCCGTCGTCGCCTACCGTCAAGCCTCCGGCGTAAACCATGCCGGACGCCGAGTACGTACCGGTGTCGGCCTGGAACGAGATCTGGTTCCCTGCGGAATCGAAGTTACGGATGCCGTCCGTCCTATACTCGACGTAAGACCCGTCGGAGTAAGTCAGCTTCCAGTAAGTACCCTCGTCGGAAGCGACGGCGCCGGACGGGGCGGGAGTCGAAGAAGGGCCGCCGGGCTCCGCTACCGAGACCCAGGCGCCGTCCTTGATACCGCGCGCTTGGCCATCGACGGTCGCGTTGAGCTGACCGGCCGTAGGGACGGCAGGCGTACCGTGCGTATGGTCGGCCCTGGCGTAGGTCGTCAAGGCGCCGTCGCTCTTGGCGAGACCATAGGAAAGCGTAGCCGTAGACGATCCGGGCGTGCCGGACAGCGGAGTATAGCTGTACGGACGCGTATCCGTGAGGACCGTGATGTCGCCCCCGGACGTAGTGACCGTCGCCATGATGACGTGGTTCGCGCCGACGGTAGCCGTGGACTTGAAGGCTTGGTCCGACGTATCGAACACGACGGACAGGCTGGAGTTGTCGGCCAGCGTCAGCGTAGCGGTAGCTACGGAATAGCTTGCGGTCCCGATCTGGACCTTTCCGCCGAGAACCCTGACGGCCAGGCCGCCGTCGTCTTCTGTTTTACCAAAGTCGTCGATGGTCTCGAAGGCCAAATTAATAGCTTCCGCCACGTCGTTCACTTGGATGGATTCGCCTGCGGAATGAGCGGACAAGCCAGCGGGAGAACGTCTCCGGTCGAAGTAAAGGATATCGCCGGATACCCGCCAGATCCTGAAGATCTCACGCTTGGTGGAATCTTCTCCCTTGACGGTGACATAGAAGAAGTAATCCCCGTCAGCGAGAGTCTCGCCGTTGACGGACTTGCTGGTCACCGAGAAAACCAGTCGACGGCTTTGAAGTTGGATTTCATCGTTATTACTTTATTTCAATAAAGCTTGGTTCGACGATCCAACCCGGACGCCCAGAGCGGTCGAACTGCGTTTTTACGAGGACGTCTTTAGGTTCCGCTTCCCACATCGTTTGGGCGTTGACCCTTCTTAACGGATCATAGATATACAAGTTGCCGTCATTATTCTTCATGGCATAACGCGTACCTTGTATCTGGTACCATTGGCCCTTTTTCATGGAATTCAACGCGGCGTTTTGTTCTTCCGGAGTGCGCGCTTCAAACCCATAGAAAGAACGGTTTGCGTTATTCATTATATCCTCTCCCTGTTTCTTCATATTCTCTTCGGTTTGCAACGCCACGGCTCGCTTCATGTCAGCTTCTTCTTTTGCCTTTTTAGCGTCAGCAGCCTGCTTTTCAGCGAGAGACTCAGGCGCGCTCTTAGTTCCCCAGAAAGTGTTTTCCCCCTTGATCGGAGCTGATTTTGGGCCTACTCCTGTCTTCAACTTTTCTTCGGCGGCGCCATCACGAGGACCTCTAAGGGATTTAGGTTTAACTGGAGCAGTAGCGGAAGGGGGCGTAACTGGAGCAGTAGCGGAAGGGGGCGTAACTGCGGGATTCGTATGGGCCGTAACGTTCAAAGGATTAGACTTATCGGCGATGTCTAGGATCTTCTTTAAAGCGGCTTTATCTTCCGGAGAGTACGATCCTTCGTCTATTTTTTTCCGTACGTCATCACGCTCGGCCTTGGTCTTGAGCGAAGAGTAACGGTCGACTACGGACTGTACGGAAGCCGCAGAGAAGCTACCGACAGGCTGATCGATTTTAACCGGGTTAGCGGCGGACGTCAGCCCCAACGCGTTGGTCTGTTTCTTCGAAGCGATGATCGACTCAAGATAAGCCTGGCCTTCCGTGAACGAAGCCATCTTCGAGGCCTTCTCGTAGTCTTCGTTGGAAATTAAACCGCGCTCGGAAGCTCCTGCCTCTTTCGAGAACAACTTGCGCTGGAGCGTGGCCTTTCGCGTGACCGCGTCGCTCTTCTCCCAGGTGGCCTGCTCGGCGCGGACGTCGTAGTTCGTGACGTCGTTGGCCTGCGCCACGTCGGTCTTGCCCTTGGCGTAATCTTCGAGCGGCTTATACGCGGAATCCACGGCGGTCTTCTTAAGGTCCTTGATGGCGCCGTCGAGCGTGTCCTTCTGCGTACGGATCTCTTTCAGCGTAGCGGCCTCGAATGCGGTAAGGTTAGCCTCGTTGGCGAGCAGGCCGGAAACCGTCTCGTTCAACGCCTTCGAAGCCGCCGACAGGTCGGTGATATACTTCTTCTTCAAATCCATCGCTGCGGTGATGAACTTAGGGTCCGCAGAAGCTTGGGCGACGGCGGCGAGCGCTGCATATCCAGTGATGCCTTTCGCGTTAAGGCTGGCCTTCATTGCATTGATCTGCCCCGCCTTATTGATGTCAATCTCCTGGTTGGCGTTCGCTTGCAAGTCCTTGATCGCGGCGACCTCGGCGGCGTTGTCAGCCTTCGCCTTGTTCATCAGGTTCATATACTCGGCGTACTGTTCGCGCGTTTTCGCGAGAATAGGCGACGTGCTGGCTTCCAAGTTAGCCAAAGCCTTTTCGTTGAATTCGTTCTGGGCCTTGAGCAGCTGGTCGAGCTTTTGGTCGGCTACGACCGCCGGGAGCTTGAAGGCGTCTTGCGACCCCTTGTCGACTACGCCGATAGCCTTGGGCGTCAGGCTTCCTGCTCCGGGCACCGTAGGCGTCTCGGCTGCCGGGGCGGAAGTAGCGGCCCCCTTCTTGCTGGACCAGAAGGAATCCAGGACGGATCGCTGCTCAGGAGTCTTGTTCGCATAACCGTAGGCCGCCTCATACGTGGCTCTGTCCGCGAACTTGTCCTTCGCGTTCTTCCAGCCTTCGTTGAGGTTGGTCAGGATACGCTGCTCCACGGAAGCGACAGGCGCTGCGGAGGCGGTGAACTTGGGGGTGACGGGAGCCGTGACTTGGGGGGTCGTCGGAGCCGTGACCTTGGGGGTCGTCGGAGCCGGAGCGGACGCCAACGAAGCGGGAGCGGGCGGGGCGTTATTTCCGGCGATAGGCGTTCCGGCGACCTTAGCCATGGAACCGCGCAACTTCGGCTTGTAGACTTCTGCCATATTATTCCGTTATCGTGTTATAAGGATCGACATTGAGCGGAGAACCTTCTTCGTATGAGACCGTGCATCCACCGAACTCGACGGCTTCGTCTCCCAAGCCCTTCCACTCGAGTATAGAGAAAACACAGTGATGCGCAATATGCCATTCGATAACCGCGCAATCGGCGACGTCGGAAGCGACGGGAGCCTGCAAGTCGCCGGGCGGATACGGCCACGGGCCGAGCAGGTTGCCGCCCTGTCCGGGATTGCCGATGGCGGTCAAGACGGATAAGAGATACTGGGAAGTGAGCAGCGAAGCCGAAGCGTTGCCGATCACGCCGCCGAACCTGCTGGTAGCCGATACGGTGGATTCGCGCGTCGTGGACGGGCCGATGGTGAACACTACGGCATTTAAGTTCTTGAACGAACGCGGCCTGGCGTCGCCGAAGATGACCTGGATGGACTGGTCATAGGCGTATTCGGTACCTCCGACGCCCAGACGGTCCTTATAGCCGATGCCTCCGGATAGCGTGAACGCTCCGGCGCCGAGGAACCGGGGGGAAGAATTGTCGCCGTTCCAGACCTTGGTAACCCGCGATCCCGTAGTCCAGCGGTGCCAGCCCTTGTAGGCGATGTCATAGCGCAACACCCACGAGTCGCCGGCCGACGGCCTACGGACGAGCCAGATGTCGTTTTCGTCGATGGTGATCGATACTTTGTCCGAATCCGTGAAGTTATCCAGGAACCCTTGGATATAGACGCCCTGCTGCTGGATGTCGATCTTGAACTGCGACCCGTAGACCGGGACGATGCTCACCGATACGAAGCGCTTCTGGTTCGTCAACATGAAAAGCGACTGGTTCCACACGCTGAACGCCCCCGTCGAGAACTGACCGAAGTTGTCAGAAAGAATACTGAGTGAGAACGAGGAATAACTCTCGCCGGAAGAACCTTGCAAGATGGTTTCCTTAACCAGCTTGAGTTGGCTCCTGGAAGAGAATATGACGTACTCCTGGAATTGGAACACGTTCAAGCAGTCCTGGATATATCCCAAGGAAGAATCCATGCTCTGGTAAATCGCCGCCGCGCTGTCGGTGAACGCCGAAACGAACGCGGCGTTCGGCCTACCGGACAACGAGGGAAGCGCGAGATACCATCGCCCGTCCTTATATATCCCGTCCAGAACCGGACCGATGGTACGCAAGAGCGTCACGTCAGTTCCCGCTATCCCGTCGGTCCAAAGCACGTTTGAGAATACGGTGCCCGATTTAGTCAGGGCCGTTCCGGACTCCTTATGGATCACGTAGATGCCGGTGTCGCTCGTGACGGATATGGCGTTGTCTATGCTGTCGTATATGCGGTACTTCGTTCCTAGGACCCCAGGCCCGCTGAACGGCGTCGAAAGGACCAACTCCGTAGCCGTATTGGACGCTATCAAGGCCCACTGCCCATCGCCGTTACCAACCCCTGAAACGTTGGCGACGTAGCAATAGACATATTTTCCGCCGAGCGTACCGACGCCCCATGATTTCGTGGAGTCGGTAAGCTTATTGAACTCGGTTACCGTAGCGGTGGAGACTCCGTAATCATAAATAGCCCCGGTTGGCATCAAAGGGAACACGAACTTATAGGTATAGCCGGTAATCGGCGCGCCGAGCGTAAGTACCGTGGTCGAAGCGTTGTTCTTCCTGACCTCCATCGTCGAACCGACCTTGCCGTAAGCGTAGAAGTCAGAGCCGGACTTATACAGGTCATAGACTTCATCCATGCCGAAGTCCAGCGTCAGGTCCAAGGCCCGGCGCTTCTTCAGGAAGAACTGGTACGGGACGCGGCCCGCAAGATACGGCGGCTTGACGAGCTCGCAGTTCACCGTGTCCAGCAAGGCCCGGTTGAATTCCTGCCCGAGGACGACTTCGTCTGCTACCAACGGCATGCTAGTGGATGTTAGCGGTAAGCTGCTGGGTCTGGATGTTATCGGTCTTGGCGAGATCCAACAGCATCTCCTTCGCCTTCTGGTAGTAGTTGATCTCCTTGTTGTCGCCGAGCTGGAGATACTGCGGGGCGCAGTATGAGAGCGCCAGCGTGTTCAAACAACCCATGAAATGCTCCGGGAGCGGGACGACTTCGCCATCGGCTCCTGTCAACGGGATAAACCACCGATGATAGTTGAGCTTATACCCGGCACCGGTCGTCATGATGGCGGCCCCGTCCGGCAGCGAGTTGTTATAGAACGTGACGACCTTGGTGAACGGTACGAAGTGCACATAACCTTGGCCCCAGTTCTTCAAGCTGGTGGTGACGAACGCGACGGTGGAGCCGATCTCCGGCGGGACCTCGCTCAGTATCCGGCAGTTCTTCTCGGTCTCGTTCTTGATGTCCCAGCACGACTTAATCTTGTAGATCGGGTAGGCTAGCGTCTTGGAGAACGAAGGATTCGTCCCGTCAGCGACCTGCGGCTCGCAGAGCTCTTGGGTGTTCGTGAACGACCAGACGCGACCTTCGAAGCACCAGACGTTGGACAGGGCGAAGTTGACGTAAGACAACATCGTCGTCCTAGGGATGAGCCTGGTCTGGCCGAAAGACGACAGTGAACCATATATCGAATTGATGAGTTCGTTCGTAAGCATGGTTGTCTCTTTATGGGATGACGATACGCAGATAATACGCCTTGTCAAAAGACGCTAAGAATAAATGAACTTCAAATACTCCGAAGACTGTTCGACGCCGAGACGCTTGACATAGTCCAACGCGCCGTTCCGAAAGAACTGGAGGCGCTTGTAGTCCAGCAGTTCCTTAGAGAACCTGAAGTCAGTCGGCATCTTGTTATTCTTGGCGCTGTTGCAGGACTTGCATAGCACCGTGTAATTCGCGACGCTGAGTGGGAATCCTTTGGACAGCGGGAAGAAGTGGTCGACGGCAAGCAGCTTCGACGATTCGCAGTGCTCGCACTTCCAACCGTTTTCCTTCATGATCGTGAGCCACTCGCCTTTGGTCAACCCGACGTCGCCGACGGCCATCAACGCCTCACGCCGCTTATTGTTCTGCAAGCATCTCGCGGCTTTGAGTTTATCAGGATATTTCTCAGCGTATTTCTTGATCCAGTTCTTGTAATAATTCGGGTTGTTTTTCCTGAACTTAATCATCTTTTGTCTCTGTATATCCGGAGAAAGAACGAATAGCGCCTTACTTGAAGTTTTTTTACGAAACCGCAATAACCATCCGATATTCTTATAATTCTCTTCATGCCATAATTTTACTCTTTGCTTAGCCTTTTCATAAATCTTCGTGCCATTCTTAGCGGCATATTGCCTATTACGTTCAAGCACGGCTTCCTTGTGCTTCGCGTAATACTTCTTCATCGCGTTACGCTTGTATTCCATATACGCCGGGTCAGATTTGCGGGACTTCTGGTAATCGGACTCGCATTCCTTACACCAACTGCGCAGGCCGTCTTTCGTTTTTGAAGATTTATTAAAGCAATCGTCCTGGAATTCAATCAGGCACCTGGAGCAGCTTTTCATAATTATATTTATTACCAGTATATATTATTCAGTTATATAATATTTGCAAACAAACAAAAAGAAACCCGCTTGCGAAGCGGGTTACTGGGCTGATATAATATTACAGCGCCAGATTTTTCACCATCTGGAACGGGGACGGCTCGCTGGACATACCGGCGGCGACCAAACCCATCTCGAAGTACATGTCGAAGAACTTCTGCTCGCGGATGTTCTGGATGACTTCGGCGAACTGGATGGACTGGTCGGCGCGCGTCACGCCGCCCTTCGGGTTGAAGTCCTGGTTCTCGCGGACCCACAGCTTCAGGAGGGAGCGGTTGACGATGAAGCCGACCGAGTTCTCGTAAAGCTTGTTCAGCATCGGGTCGCGGACGATGTCGACTTCGCCGTAGATCGTGGACAGCGTCGGGATCGAAAGCTTCAGCTCTTCGACGCGCTTGTCGTAGCGGATCTTGTCGGCGTTCATCTGGGCCAGTTCGGAGAGCATCCGGTCGTTGACGAGGAACATCAACGGCTCATTGCCGACCACGGCGCCGTTGCGCTGGGCCTTCTCGAAGACGCGGAACAAGTCCTTGACCGGGGTCGTGGACGTGGACAGGTCGTTGACGGAAGAAGTCTGGACGCAGACGGCCTCGAGGCCGAGCATTTCCATCTTCTGGTTGGCGCCGGCGCCGGCCGTCTCGTTGGAGCCCTTGTAGATGGCCTTGTTCAGTTCCTGGATCAGGATGGCGATGTTGAAGGACAGGCGCTTGGCGGCCTCGGACTTGGCGTCCTTCTCGTATTTATACACCTTGTTCAGCTCAGCCTTCGTGAAGCCGATGCGGCGGGAGAAGTGCTGGATGTTGGAGCTGTATTCCTTGTAGTTGTACAGGGCCGACGGACGCGTGATCTCGTCATTGTCGTTGCGGCGCCAGTAGAGGCGCTCGACGCGCTGCCCGGCGATGACTTCGAACGTGGCGCCGACCGTGGCGGAACCGTTCTTGGCCGTCGGCGTGACCACCATCGTGGTCGTATTGGTGATGGACTTGACGATGGCGTCGACCGTGTCGCCCAGGGAACCGGCGGGAGAGACGAGCGAGACCTTGTCGTTGACCGCGAAACCGGACGTGTCGCCGACGATGATCGTGGCGTCGGAACCGGAGAGCGTGATCGTAGCCGTCGACGTGATCGTCGAGTTGAAGTCGAACAGGGCGTAGTCGAGCCACTTGACGCGCGTGCCGTCGACCGTGAGGGTGGACTCGATGCCCGGGATTTCCTTGGGCTTGATCGAGTAACCGCCTTCGCCGGCGAGCTGCTTGACGTCGAAGAACGCGTACGGGATGTGCGCGAACTGCTTGAACATGATCGGCTGGAGACGCAGGTTGAGGTCAACGATTTCGTTGAGCACTCCGCCGAGCGTATAGGTGGAACCGGTAGCTGCGTTGGGCATGGTATTATTTTACTGGAACTAGAAGTTCATGATCTTGTTCACCTCGGGCTCGTCCTCGTCGTATTCCTGCTTCTCGGGCTTATCTTCGGATTCGGGAGCCTTGCCGGACGGCTTCTTTGTCAAGCCGATGACGGCGTCCTTAGCCTTGGAATCAATGAGTTCGGAAACGTCTTGGCCGGTGAGTTCCGTCAGGACTTCGGACGCGGCGCGGACCATACGGGCCTTCGCCTTCTCATCCGAGGAACCCCAGAGCTTGGACAAGATCATCAATTTGGGCTGCTCTTCGAGCTTTTTAACCAGGGGCTCGTAGATCTTCCAGTCGGTTTCGGAATCCGAACCTGACATGATCTTCTCCTGGAGCGTATCGCAACGCTTCTTGTAGACGGAGAGTTCCGAATCCTTGATGGCGACTTCCTTGCGGAGGTCGTTCACGAGGGACTCGATGACTTCTTGGTCCGCCTTCTTCTTGGAAGCCTCGGCTTCGAGGTCCTTGAAGAGTTTCTCAAGCTCGGGATCGGCGGGAGCGGCTTCGGGCTTAGCCTCGGGCGTTTCCGGCTTTTCCTCGGGCTTGTCCTCTGGCTTGTCCTCTGGCTTCTTCTCTTCCGGCTTTTCTTCCGGCTTGGATTCGGCCTTCGGGCCTTCCTTCTTCGGCTCGGCCCCTTCTTCGGGTTCCTTGCCGTTGAAGATGTCAGTATTGTCGGTCGACTCAGGGCCGTTGCCTTCTCCGTCTTTCTCGGCCTCCCCGAAAATATCGAGGTCCGAAGCGGAATGTTTACCCGTTGCCATGTGAAAAAAGTTATTTCCCTACGGTCTTTTTACGCTTTTTGACCGGGCTGTCAACATTATCCGTATTTTCCTTAGGGATTTCCGGGACGGACGTGAAGACTTGCGCCATCACGTCTACGAACCTAAGAACTCCGGACAGGCGCTTTTCCATGTCGACGTCCGGCATATAGTCGGGCACGCCTCCGGAAGCCATGGCGCCCTTCTGGGAACGCACGCGCTTGCGGAACTCGTCGGACATTACGGTCTCGACGAATAAGACGGCGGCGTCGTAGACCTTCTTAGAAATATCGAAACTCAAATTATTGCGAACGTATTCGTCAAAATCGGTCTTGACGATGGGGCGGGCTGGTGACGCCATGTTATGAAGTGTTAGTTCTTACTGATAAGCTTCCTTGAGAATCGCGGGCATCGTGCTCTGTTCCACGACCTGCGGTATGTTCTGCGGCACTACGCCGGGATTTTCAGGCTTATTGCCGAAGGAATCGCCGGGAGCGGACTGCGGGAACCCGACGCGCATCTTGCCGCCGGGAGCATAAGGCAACGGGGACCCGGCTTGGAAGCCGTTGGGACCCATCGGGTTCATCGCATCTTTCTTCGCGGCGAACTTGCCTTCGATCTTCATCTTCTCGATCTCGGCCTTGCCGCGCTTCTCCGCGATGTCCTTGGTGGACAGGACGATGTCGGCGGACGGCAGCTCGTTGGCGTCGAGATAGGCGCCCCAAAGCTTGCGGAAGTCGATGAACGATTCGCCCGTCAATGGGTCGACTCCGGTCTGCGCAGCCAATTGCATGACTTGTCCCAGCTGCGCGCGACGGATCTCACGCGTCGCCGTCTTCAAAGATTGCGCGTCGAACTCGACGTCGAACTTGCCGAGCAAGTCCGCCATCGGGATGTCGGTGAACCGAACCGGTTCGCCGGGAGCGCTGATCTTCACGTTGACCGTGTCCGGCATGAGCGCTACGCCCATCAAGGACCAGACGTCGGCGATCTTGCTCAACGCGACGTTCATGGACTCTACTAGCGGGAGCAGGCGGGACTTGAAAGCCTGCACCATCGCCGATACGCCGGTGGCCGAACGCTCGACTTTTCCCTGCGCGCCGATGGCGTACGAGTTCAAGCCTTCCGAACGCTCGCCCATGGAGATGAGATAATCGACCATATCCTTTCCGGACAAGTCCGGCGTGCCCAACTGGATGCGCTGGATGGCGTTCGGGGAGTTCGTCTCGAACATCTTGAACGGCTCGTACTCGAGCGTAGTCGCGCCGTCGGAGAACACGTCGCCGCCGCGCGGCTTCTGGAACATGGGAGCGACCTGCAACTTCATGTTGTCCATCATGAGGTTGAAGAACGTATCCGCAGCTTCTTGGATGTGCTCTTCGGAAGTGGCGATGCCGTGGCCGAATGCCAAACCGGGAGACTTGTTATACGCGACGTCGAAGTAGGGCTTGGACTTCGTCGGCAGCGGGTTGATGCCGTTATAGACTTCATGGCCGTTGATGACCAGGACGAACCTTGAGTCTTCCCAGTATTCCAAAACTTCCGCGTAGCCGCCCTTGTAGTCGGCGGTGAACCAGTTCTTCTGGAAAATGTCCAGTTCGTGCGTCCTGTACTTGTTCAGCGAAGAAGTCGGCATCGTCTCGAGCTTCTGCTGGTTCCAGAACGTCAGCCATTTAATCCGGTTGAAGTCGATGTTCCAAACATAAAACGGCCGCTTCAGCGCCATCGCGATCTTATCCTTCAGGTCCTTGACCCAGTAGCCGTACTGGTCCATGATGTCGGACTGGAACATGATCTTGCGCTCGATATGGTACGGCGACTCGTCGAAAGACCTAGCCGACGGGTCGAAGAACATGTCGAACTGCGAGACGTACTTGATGAACGGGAACTCTTCCTTGTCCTTGAAGGACTTCTGTTTGAAATCCTTCATCCATTGCAGCTCGCGCTCGACGGACGTGAAGCCGATTCGGCCATAGCCGTTGCCGTTGATCAGGCCTTCCTTCACGATTTCCATGAATTGGCCGCGCGACTTGCCGACGGGATTGCTAAAGGCCCACGTCAAGAAGTTGAACATGGACTCGGCGTGCTTCTGGTGCTCTTGGGTCCGTCCCGAGACGCGCAACTGCAACTGGTTGTCGTAGATCGCCGTCCACATCGTGTCGACGAACATCTTCACTACCGGCAACTTCACGTTCGTCTGGAACGACTTGATCTTCATCGCCCTGTCCTGGTTGTACAGGTAGTAGTTCTTCCATCCCGCGATATAGCGCGGCCAAACGTTGTCCTCGTAATAGAATTTCAGCTGCTGCACTATTCTGCGCAGCTCGCTCGCCATCGGGGCGTTGCACAACTCGTTCGATTTCGCCGCGTTCGTGTTCACGATGTCGGACGGCTGGTCGCGCTTGATTCCCATAGTTCGTTAGAATGAATAAGCTGACTGTTCTTCCTGATGCTTGCTGGGGAACAACTCATAGCCGATGTTCGTCGTCGGCAACAAGCCGGTCGAACCTCTTCCGACCCCAAAATACGCGGAATTCCTCAATTGTCCATGCAAATGTCCGTACCAAAATCCGGCCAGCATCATCGCGTTCACGCAGTCGTCGTGTCCTCCGACGGCCTCGTACTTCATATTGCCCGCGCTTGTCTTAAACGCGCGAAAGCGCTTGATCTCGTCGGACAAATCGGACAGGTCCGAGTAAGCGCGGAGCTTCTTCAAGTCTATCAGGGCCTGCGACATCGCTACGAGATCACGTTTCGCGACGTGCCACGCCCCGTATTGGTCGGGAGCCGGCTTAATGAGGCGGTTATTCGAGTTCGTATACCAGACCTTGAAGTCAACCAGCGAGCCGAACAGCTCAGCGACCACGTCGCCTGCGGCCGTAGCGTCGATTATCAGCTCGCACTTGCCGTATTTTCCTTGCGCCTCGCGCTTGATCTGCGCTACGATATCGCGCTGATACGTGAAATCTCCCTGGAGCTTGATGACGTCGATGATTTCCAGTCGCCCTTCTCGCATGACTCCGGTCATCACGGCTCCGTAGTCGCTGCGCTTGGCCGGGTCGTACGCTATGACGCACCGGAGAGACGGTTCCTCGTACTCGGGCTTAAGAATGAAGAGCTTGCTCGGCTCGAAGACCGACCCGAAGTCCGGGAACGTCGCGAAAAGCTCGGCGTAATAGCGTTGCGGGTTATGGGCCAGCGCCTTTTTAGCCCGTTCCTTGCTCTGCTTGCTCATGACGCGCTCGTCGATGTCGTCGATGGTGACGCGAATCGAGTAGCCCTCGGGGTCCTCGCCTTGTTCGAAAGATATCAGCTTCTCGTAGAACCAGTGCCGGGGAGTCTCCCAGTCGATAGTGCTGACGCCATAGAACTTGGCGCCTTCGTTTTCGATGATGGGGACGATGTTCAACCAGGTGTCGTTGGATATGAACCCGGCCTCGTCCATAAGGACTTCGTCAGCTCCGGATCCGCGCATAGGCTCATATCCCTTGTCGGAAGCGAAGTCGATGGCCGAGACTGGCGATTCCAAGCGCATGCCGTTGCGGCCGATGGACTCGTCCATCAAAACAAAGCGCTTGTCGCTCTTCTTCCAGCGGATAATACGAAGGGCCGCCAGCTTATGGGCAGACGCTATGACGTAGTCGATGACCGTCTTGAACTTCTCTTCAGTCGGGGCGACGTAAGTCCCCTTGACCGGCCGCTGGTGATGCTTCTTGGTCTCCGGGTCCTTGAATAAAAGCCGCTCTATCTTGAAAGCGAAGTCTATGGTCTTACCCGCGCGCCGTACGCCGGCTACGGTATTGATTCGGCGCTCGTTAATCAAGGCGCGGGCCTGCCATTCTTGGGGATCGTAGCCAAGGACTGATCTTAAGGTATGCGTATAGGCGCCCAGCAGGACTACCTTGCGGGAACCGCCAGGAAGGCCGGTGACCTGCACGGACTCGAAGTCTTCCGTGTCGCAATGGGACCCGTCGGGCGAGAAGACCTGCCACTTGCCCGATTTATCGCGGTCAAGCACGAACTTGGTCGGGACTTGCGAGAACTTCTCGACCTTGTTGCCTCTCACTATGACTTCCACGTCGGTGCCTACTGAGAATTTCTGGTTGGCCAGGGACCCGTCCGGGTTCTCGTTGACTATCGAGAAGCGACGAAACGACCGATAGCCCTGCGAGACCTCCTTGAGGAGGATGAGAAAGTTTCTATAGGTGAGCTTCTCCTTGTCACGGTCTTCGCTGGTAGTATCTTGCGGGTCGAACGTGACGCCTTTGACGTCGAACGGCTTCGCTTCCCTGAGAAACTCGGGCATGGCGGCGTCCTCACGTTTCACGAGAATGACGCGATGGCCGTCGGTACGGGGCTCGAATAATTTCAGGATCGGCTTAATGACCTGCCAAGCCGTGTCGGAGAGGATGTTGCTGGAGAGATACGTCTTCAGCACCGGCCACAAGTCTTCGACCGGCTGATAAGTCAAGAAGTCTTGGGGCTTCTCGAAGCAGGTGCCGTCCCAGAAAAGCACGGTCTTGACTACCTCCTTGCCGAAGATATTAAGTTTTACGTCAATACGCTTCGGCTTGCCGACGAAAGAATTGAACCATTTGCCGCAGACGCTCGGCGCCACGCATTTGTGGGCCTGCGAAGGATCTCCCGCGTATTGGAACCACTTGGAATCGACGTCTTGGACGATGGTACCAACGAAGGTTACCGCCGCTTTACGCACGTCACGCTCTGCCATATGTCGTTTTTATCGCTATTTGCCTGCGATCAACCTACCCCTGCCGATAAAATACGCCGAAAATAAAAATAGGCAAGGAGTTAATCGCTAAGAAAACGACGGTGCCCGCTATGGTACCGTCAAAACCGGTAGCGAGGCGGATACCCCTTCGGGGGAAAATAGGAAAATATGCGGGGGAACCCAGAGATTCTACTACATACCCTACCTGGGGCTACCACCCACCCTTTCCTTCCCTCTTTTCTCCTCCCTATTTTTTATTTTGTTCTTGTTTTCCTTCCTTATTTATTTTTTCTTTTTCTTCTTACATATAAACATCAACTAATAAATTCTAAATTCTACTATCGATGGGGGTTTCTCTATTTCTTAATTCATTATCTCTTCACCGATGGGGGCTCTCCTCTCCCATTTTTCTTTTTTTATTTATTTTATTTTTATACATTTATCAATCCAATATTGATTCATCAATATTGGATTTTAAATCTATCGCCGTAGGCGTATGGATTTCTACTCACTACGTGGGTTCGGCAAGGGACTCTTCCCTTGCCCAGGGGTTCCGTTTATTAAACGGGGACGTTACGTCACACCCGGAACTAAGATTATGACAGAGGCTTTAAGGGAATTCGGTAACAGATTACTTCTGACGAAACACACTCCTTAGCGGTTTGCGTAGTACGGCTTGCTACTTGCCGTCTCCAAGTAGACCGGATACGGCTATGCCGGATCCCACTAGGGAACGCCCCGATCTTGCGTCTCCCTCCATACTTACCCGCGCTTGCCGCGGTTGTTAATACATTAGCACCTAGTCTTACTGGGTGCTATTATTGTAAACTTTTATCGGAAACAGGATTATGTTTGCGTCCCTCCGGCTGCCCGGAGTGCGAGAAAATAGGCCGGCCGCAGGCCAATATGTTCTGAATAACGTATCCTGTACGCTATGAAAAGTATAGGTAAACGTGTTTTCGCTATAGGAATATAGCGTAATCGAGCATGTGTCCGAAACGCCTCTATGAAAACATAGCGTAAACTAGTAGTAGTACGGAGGGGTAGTATACCTAGGTGAAATTTTTCACCCTCCTATACCCTTATTCTTATACCTACTATTTTTTTACTATGTATACTACCTATTCATACTACTACTACTTTACCTATCATTTCTATAGGGGTGTTTTCCATACTTCCTCAATTACGCTATATTCCTATAGCGTTTTCTCGTTTATGCCATGTTTCTATAGAGAAAAGTCACGATTCGTGTCTTGCCTGTTCGGTTTCGAGACTGTCCTATCACAAAGTGGTTAGGTCTTATTCGGGTCGGTGTTGCCGGCCGTCTCGATTTGCATGGCGGTACGCGTCTTATTGCTATGCCGAATCGCATCCGGACAATCGCATCCGGACAATCGCATGGGAAACTGGGTATCCTCGTGATGTTACCATTAACTTTACGTATATGTCACGCGACTCGATGATCTACGTGCTCACCGTTCTCGTCCGCGAGATCAAGGACCTTGATGATATGTCCGACGCTTACGAGCGCCCCGTCCTCACGCGGGAAAGCGCCTTCGCGCAGGCCAACGCCGAGCTCGTACGCTTGGCCTGGACGGGTCAGCTCGCCCGCACCCTCGAGTCCTACGAGAAGCCCTGGTACCAGCGCTAATCGCATCCGCATCCGGTACCCCGCTTCCCAATCGCATGGGAAACGGGGTATCCTCGTGATGTTACCATTAACTTTACGTTTATGTCACGCGACGCGATGATCTACTGCCTGTGGCTTTTCATGAAAGCCGCGCGCGCCAACCACGACCCGCTCTTCGACGGTGATAAGTTCGATGAGAACGCCGCGTTCGAGAAAGCGAAGAAGTCAATCGCAACCTGCGCCGCTCGCGGCGACTTGGCACGCTACCTCGACTACCTGGAGCATGAGTACGTTTCGTGGCCCGGTAACGACTAGCGCATCCGGTACCCCGCTTCCCAACCGCATGGGAAACTGGGTATCCGTTTTGCGTCATCATTAACCTTACGTTT
>JFJP01005840.1_pt1 | contig 18235 bp, 21 predicted proteins | sample 431651 | NCBI WGS metagenome assembly JFJP01 (sample SAMN02602958, study PRJNA72255) | Microbial mat metagenome, whole genome shotgun sequencing project. | biome: fresh water; feature: sink hole; material: water; isolation source: purple microbial (photo- and chemosynthetic) mats found in...
GCACGCTGCTGTTGTCCGCCCGACAACGTGGAGGCGCGCTGCGCATGGCAGTCTGCAATGCCCACTCTGCCCAATGCATCGAGAGCCAGTTGACGCTCTGCCTGGTTGAACATGCGCAGCCAGCCGCGCCACCGGGGGGTGCGGTGCAAAAGGCCCACCAGCACATTGGTCAGCACAGGCAAGCGGTCGACCAGGTTGAACTGCTGAAACACAAAGCCCACCTGGGAGCGAACGCTGCGGATGTGCTTGCTCAGGCGGCCCTGACGTTGAACGGCCTGGCCTTCCACCTCGATCAGGGACTCGCTGCTGCTGTCTGCCAGCATCAGGCCCGCCACATGGCGCAACAGGGTGGATTTGCCCGACCCGGAGGCTCCGATCAACGCCACCATTTCGCCTTGCTCTACGGACAAGTTGATGTCCTGCAACGCGTGTTTGCCGTTGCCAAAATGCTTGTCGAGGTGTTGGATGTGCAGTGCAGTGGGCATGGAATCGCTCCGGCTCAGGGGAATTCGTCTAGACAACCTGCAGTGTCAAAGGCGCATGTGACAGGCGTTTGAAGCCTGGAAGAAATTTTTATGGCAGTAATTCGCCGTCAACACACACGGCAAAGTGGTCGCTGGGCCAAACGCCCGTCAAAGCATCGGGGCTGTTCAGTGCCAGCAATGCCCCGAGCCAACGCAGCGGAGAGGCAGCGTGGGACAACACGTGGTCCAGATCAGCGCCGAGACCGCCAGCAGCCGGACAGGTCACTTTCGGGCGCAACCCTGCCGCGTGTGCCGCGTCGACCCACGCCCCTGAAGGCACGGTGAAGTGCCGGATCTCATCTGCGTGCAGGGAGGCATTGAAATCGCCACACACCACCAGTGCGTCGGTGAGGACGCGCATCCAGGGGTGGTCGAGCACGGTGCGCAGTTGCAGTTGCCGCAGTGCATGTGCCGACGGCAGGTGGGTCAGGTGCACGTTGGCAACCGTGAACGTGCGGGGCCCGGCATCCAGCTGACACAGGAGGGCAATGCGCTCGCCGTCGGCAGGGTCCGAGGGCAGCGGCAGCGCGACGTGCGCACGCACAGGCCACCGGGACAGCAGCGCCATACCCGAGTGACTGGCCATCTGCACGCCGTCACACAGACGGTTTTTGGTGCGGGCATGCGCCACCACACTGTGCAGGCCCAAGGCTCGGGCCAGGTGCCCGGCCGTGTCGTGTGCGCCATCGGTGCTGGCAAAACATTCCTGCAAAGCCACCACGTCCGGGGCCAGCAAGCCCAACTGCCGTGTCATGGCTTGCAAACGCAGGGCGTACGCCCCGTCACACTTCCAGGTGTTGAGGGTCACCAGCCTGAACGGTGCTGCCCGTGGCTGCGTCACCACCGGTGTCATGCTGTCAATGCCCCAGACTGCACAAGGGGCGCGTGCCGCGACAGAAATCGGCGCAGATCGCAGAAATCGTCCATGCGCTGCGCCAACGTCTCGTGTGGCCAGTCCCACCAGGCGGTGGCCTCGATCGCCAGGGCAATGTCTTTGGCAAACCGCGAACGCAGCACTGTGGCAGGCGCGCCAGCCACGATCGCGTAAGCCGGCACATCACGTGTGACCACGGAATTGCTGCCCACCACAGCACCATTGCCTATGTGCACACCGGGCATGATGACCACCCCATGTCCGATCCAGGTGTCGTGACCAATGACCACGCGCTGGCGGCGGCGCCAATCGAAAAACGCTGCATCGTCCTCAGCCGCCAGGCCGTACATGGCACGACGGTAGGTGAAGTGGTGTTGCGTGGGCCGCTCCGTGGGGTGAAAACCCGGGTTGATGCGCACATGGGCGGCAATGTTGGCGAACTTGCCCACATCGGCCGACATCAACTCGCTGTGATGACCCACGTAGCTGTAGTCGTCCAGCTGGGAGTCGCTAACGTGTGCGTGATCGCCCACCTCTGTGTAGCGTCCGAACCGGCTCTGGCTGACACGGGCACTGGCAGCAAGGGTCGGGGTTTCGGACAACCGAACCGGCGGCGGCAGGTTGTGCGAGGCCACATGGAACCAGCGCATTGAGTCCGTGGCTGCGCCGGTCATTTAGAGCACCCGCTGGCCTTCTCGCCACACGGCGCGCACCACGGCGTGCTGGTTGCCGTCCGCCACATCCACCAGGCGCACCTGCACCAGATCCGCACGCAAACCTTCAGACAAAGCACCCCGGTCGGCCATGCCCACGGCACGGGCCGGGTTGACGGTGACGGTGGCCACGGCCTGAGGCAGGGTCATCAGGCTGTCGTGCACCAGGCGCAGCGCTGCGGTCAGCAGACTGCCCGGCACATAGTCGCTGGACAAAATGTCCAGCAGGCCCAGGCTGGCCAGGTGGGCGGCGGCCACGTTGCCCGAGTGAGAACCGCCGCGCACCACGTTCGGCCCGCCCATCACGGTGCACATGCCACGACCGTGGGCGGCGCGGGCGGCCAGCTCGGTGGTGGGAAATTCGCTGATGCTGGCTCCGTTGGCAAACGCTTCCTCGACGTGGGCCAGGGTGGTGTCGTCGTGGCTGGCCAGCGCAATGCCGTGCGTGCGGCAGTAGTCCACAAAGTACTGCCGGTGTGGCTGTGCGTAGCGCTCCTGCAAGTCGGCGGCGTGGGCCACCTGGCGCTGGAACTTGTCCTCGCTCCAGCCTTTTTTGCCAATGTAGTAAATCCTCGCGTGCTCCAGGTTCTCCCACTGGCGCTGCCCTGGCGTGTGGTCCATGAGTGATATCAACGACAGCCGGGCGTTGTCATGAAAAGGAGCAAACAATTCAATGGTGTTGGGTGCTGGAAGCTCACAACGCACATGAAGATGGTGGTCTGCTCGTAACAGTTGCTTGTCCATGCACATGTCCAGCGTGTCGAGCACGTTGTGCCAGGCGCTGCCGCGCAGGCTCTCTGTGTCCGCCTCTCCCACACCCAGTGCGTCGAACACCGTGGTGATACCCGCCGCTGCAATCTCAGCGTCGTGCGCCAGCAGCGCGGGCAACTCGGCCCACTGCACCTTGGGCCGGGGCATGAGGTGGCGCTCGAAGTTGTCGGTGTGGATTTCCACCAGCCCGGGCAACAGATAGTCGCCCTCCAGGTCGATGGCGTCGGGCGCAGCTGTGCTCCCCGCAGTGATGCTGCTGATCAGCCCCTGGCTGGCCTGCAGGCTGCCTTGCACCACCTCGTTGGGCAGCACCAGACGGGCGTTGGTGAACAGTGTGTTGGCGCTCATGCGGCACTCCTGAATCCGGCCACGGGCACACGTCGCGTGGCCACGGCGTCGCCCACATGGGCATCGTGAAAAATGCCCATCAGCGCAGCGCCCCGGGCACGGGCCTCGCCGATCAGCTCGACCACTGTCTGGGTGTTGGCCGCGTCCAGCGAAGCGGTGGGCTCGTCAAGCAGCAGCAGGGGCCGAGGTTTGATGAGGTTGCGCGCAATGTTCACGCGCTGCTGCTCGCCCCCCGAAAACGTGGCAGGAGGCAAAGGCCACAGTCGCTCGGGAATGCGCAGGCGCGCCAACCAGGCTTTGGCTGTTTCACGCGCAGCGTGCAAGGCCTGCTCGTCACCGGCCGCATCTTCCGCCAGGGGCTCGGCCACCACATCCAGCGCTGACACGCGGGGAATCACACGCAGGAACTGGCTCACGTAGCCAATGGTGTGGCGGCGCATGGCCACCAGCTCTCGCGGGCTGGCCTGGGTCACATCCACAGCGGGCTGATCGGGTGCTTGCACCAGGATGCGCCCGGCACTGGCGCGGTAATTGGCGTAAACGAGCTTGAGCAGTGTGCTCTTGCCCATGCCGGAAGGGCCGTCGAGCACCACACACTCACCTGGCATGACAGCCAGGTTGACGTTGTCGAACACCGGCAGAACCGCACCGTGCTGGTGGTGCAGGGTGAAACGTTTGGCCACACCCAACAACTGCAGGATGGGGGTTGAAACAGGGTGTGTCATGGTTGGAGCACCGAGGAAACGAGCAACTGGGTGTAGGGGTGCTGGGGGTCGTCCAGCACCTGGTCGGTCAGACCGTGTTCGACAACGCGCCCCTGCTGCATGACCATCATCCGGTGCGCCAGCAGGCGGGCCACGGCGAGGTCGTGAGTGACGATGACCACGGCCAACCCCATCTGGCGGGTCAACTGGCGCAACAGGTCCAGCAGGCGGGCCTGGACCGACACGTCCAGACCCGAGGTGGGCTCGTCCATGAACACGAGGCGAGGCTGGGTGACCAGGTTGCGGGCAATTTGCAGGCGCTGGCGCATGCCACCCGAGAACGTGCGCGGCGTGTCGTCGATGCGGGCCGCGTCAATTTCAACGCGCTGCAGCCACTCGGTGGCGGTGGCCCGCAACTGGCCGTAGTGCCGATGTCCCAGGCCCATGAGGCGCTCACCCACGTTTGCCCCGGCCGACACGTCCATGCGCAGGCCATCGGCAGCGTGCTGATGCACAAAGCCCCAGTCGGTCCGGGCCAGCAGGCGCTGCTTCGCTTCGCCCATGGCATATACATCGGTCAGCCCCTGGCCACGCACGTCGAACTCGACGCGGCCCGCATCGGGCCGGACACGGGCGGCAACGGCATTGAGCAAGGTGGTTTTGCCCGAGCCGGACTCACCGACCACAGCCAGCACCTCGCCGGGCCACAGCTCGAAGCTGGCATCGTGCAGGGCCACCTGCTGGCCGTAGCGTTTCTGTATGCCACTGACGCGCAGCAGCGGTTGGGGGTTGAAAGCGGTCATGCAACGGCTCCAAAGGCATGGGCGTGGGCCTGGGGGTGAACAACAAAGCTCAGGCCGTGGCGTTCGAAACCCAGCCCTTCATAGAACGCATGGGCCGCATGCCGTTTGCCGTTGGATGACAGCGCCAGCTTGTAGCAACCCGCACGGGCGGCCTCGCCCAAAGCGTGCGCCATGAGCTGACGGCCAATGCCCTGGCTGCGGCGCTGGCTCGTCACCACCACATCCTCCACAACGGCCGACGGCGCGCCACAGTGCGCCAGGTTTCGCATCACGAGCAGGGCATAGGTCGCCACCACTTCGCAGCCATCACAGGCCACGAACAGGCGGTAGCTGGGGTAGCGGGCGAGCTCGGCCAGCACAGCCCGCGCCTGGTCGATGGACAGGGTTTCACCGTCGTCCAGACCGGGCTGGGCATAGAGCGCGAGCACGGCAGGCAGGTCGTCGTCGGTGGCCTGCCGTATGAACACGGGCGCGCTCATGCCTGTTCGCCTTGTGCCTGGGCGGCCTGGCGGTCCTGGCAGTAGTCGGAGTCGGAGCACACGTGCAGCCGGGTACCTTGGTCGTCCGTGATGATTTCATCCAGAAAGCTGTCGGTGGCACCGCACAGTGCGCAAGGCACATCCCACCGCTGAACCTCGAAAGGAAAATCATCAAAGCCCAGGCTTTCCACCGAGGTGTATGGCGGCACAGCGTAGATGCGCTTTTCCCGGCCCGCGCCAAACAGCTGCAGCGCAGGGCTCATGTGCAGTTTGGGGTTGTCGAACTTGGGGATGGGCGATGGGGCCATCACATAGCGCCCATTGACCAGCACAGGGTAGTCGTAGGTCGTTGCAATGTGGCCATAGCGGGCGATGTCCTCATACAGCTTCACGTGCATCAGCCCGTACTCGGCCAGCGCATGCAGGGTGCGGGTCTCTGCCTCTCGCGGCTCCAGCCGTTGCATGGGTTCGGGCACGGGCACCTGGTACACCATCACCTGGCCCTCACGCAGTGGTTTTTCAGGAATGCGGTGGCGTGTCTGGATGACGGTGGCAGCCTCTGTGGCTGTGGTGATGTCCACACCTGCCGTGCGCTGGAAGAAGCGGCGTATGTTCACCGCATTGACCGTGTCGTCCGACCCTTGGTCGATGACTTTCAGCACGTCGTCCGGCCCAAGCACTGCGGCGGTCACCTGGATGCCGCCGGTGCCCCAGCCGTAAGGCAGCGGCATTTCCCGCGACCCAAACGGCACCTGGTAACCGGGTACGGCCACGGCTTTCAGGATGGCGCGACGGATCATGCGCTTGGTGCGCTCATCCAAGTAGGCGAAATTGAAGTGTTCAACGGTGTGGGCGGTGTTCATGCCTCGCTCCCTTCTGTGGGGGTGTCGATGGCGGCAGACGCTGCCAACCGCATCTTGCGCACCAGCTCCAGTTCAGACTGAAAGTCCACGTAGAACAAACCCCGATGCTTCGAGGCTGTCGCTGTGTGACAGCACAAACTCCTGGACTTGGGCGGGTGCCTCGATGGCTTCGCCCAGTTCGTCGGCACGCAAGGCGCGGTCGACCAGGCTCATCGCCATGGCTTTGCGCTCGCAATGCCCGAAGGTCAGCCCATAACCTCTGGTGAACTGGGGTGGCTGCTGTTTGCTGCCCGCAAACTGGTTGACCATTTCGCACTCGGTCAGGGGCAGGTCGCCAACCGACACGGCAAAGCCCAGTTCCTCGGGCTGGATCAACACCTCGACTTCGCCAAACCGGATTTCGCCCACAAACGGATGGGTGTGCGAATACCCGCGCTGGGTGGAGTACGCCATGGCCAGCAGAAAACCTTCGTCGCCACGCGCCAGGTTTTGCAACCGGGTCGCACGGTCGGCCGGGAAGCGCAGCGGCTCACGTGTGAGGTCTTTCGGGGACGGGTCACCTGCAGCGGGCTCTCGCCGCTCGATCAGGCCTTCCTGGTTCAGAAGGTCCACAACACGCGGCATGGGGCTGTGGGGTGTTGGATCTGCGCCTGATGCATCGGGGTGGGGTGCAAGTGGCTCAGGTGGTTCTGCCCCATCTGCCAGCAGGGAAAAATCGAGCAGGCGTTGGGTGTAGTCATAGGTGGGGCCAAGAATCTGTCCACCTGGCAAGTCCTTGAACGTGGCAGACACCCGCCGGTCCACCGCCATGTGGGCTGTGTCCAGCGGCAAGGTGGTGCCCAGGCGCGGCAGGGTGGTGCGGTAAGCGCGCAACAAAAAAATGGCCTCGACCAGATCACCCGCAGCCTGTTTGATGGCCAGGGCAGCCAGCTCCGGGTCGTACACCGAACCTTCGGTCATGACCCGGTCCACCGCCAGACGCATCTGCGCCTGGATCTGCGCCACGGTGAGTTCAGGCAATGCGGTGTCGCCCCGGCGGCGCTCGGCCAGCAACCGGTAGCTGTTGAGAATGGCGGTTTCCCCGCCTTTGACAGCAACGTACATGGTCAGGCCTCCTGCGGGGTGTGGGTTGGAAGCGCTGTCAGCCGGGTGGTGCGCGGCAAACCCATGAGTTGCGTGGGCGTGGTCAACAGCACATCCACCCCACAGGGAAACAGGGCGTGGCTGGCGCTGCACAGGGCATCGAAAGCGCGGATGTCGGCAAGTGGCGTGCCCGGCAGCCCGAGGTGTGCCTCGGTTCGGATGCCCGGACCGGCAAGGGCCCACTGCGCGCCATCGGCTTGTGCAATCAGGCCGGGCACATCCACCACACAGGTGACGGCCGTTTCAGGGCTGACATCGGCACCAACGCACAACTCGTCCAGGCTTGGCAACTCCGCCAGGTTGGCCGCCCACACGAACTGGGCCAGTTGCGGCCGGGTGACCACCGTACAACCGGTGTGGAAACGAAGCCAGTGTTCTGCAGCGCTGTTGGCCAGCGATGGCGACAGCCACAGCGTGGTTTCTGCGTCAAGCAACGCCAGCAGCACGGCGGCCGACGCAGGGTGGCAAGATGCCCCGTGCACTGTGGGCCATTCGGCATCACCGCCCACTGCCACTGGCACTCCGGGGTGTGACATGGCGCTCAACACCTGGCGAAACACCTCCTGGCTGTCACGCGCCTCGTTGGGAAAACCGGCGCCCACATCGGAGAGGTCGGGTGACACTGGTTGCTGAATCATGGTGTTCATTCGCCGTCCTCCTCTTCGGCGGGCGCGCCTGCTTCACGGGCAACGGTGAAGAACTCCACCTTGGTGGACGCGGCGCCTGCAACCCGTGTTGCACGCTCAGTGGCCAGGTGCTGGCGAATGGGGGCCAGCAGGCGCTCAGCCAGCTCTGCCTGCTGAACAGGGTCTTGCAGCAGTGCATCGGCCACCGCCGCCAGGCGTGCCTGTCGGTGCACGCGCCCCAGCACGTACGACACCCCCACGGCACTTTCCAGCGCACCGTGGCGCAGTTTCAAGGCGCAGCGGGTGACGGTGACTTCGCCCAGGTTGAAGCGTTCGCCCGTGCCGCCTGCACGCCCCTGGACCATCATCAGCCCCGTCTGAGGGGCCCGCAGCCAGTGCGGCTCGGCGTTGGCATGGTCGCCCAGACCGGCCTCCAACACATCAACCGGGGCGCGGGCCAACAAGGCCATCCATCCGGAGCGGTTCAACCCGGCGACCGAAGCCGGGTTGTCAAATGCATGAAACATGGCAGTGTTACCCTGAAAGTTGTATAGACAAATTTAACAACTGCCGCCAGCTTAGAGCGCCTGCATGTAGGTTTCATGACAAACAGCACCCCCATTGCCGCCCCTGCCCTTGATGTCAACGCCAGTCCCCAGGGGGCCACGCGGGTTCCTCGCGACAGCTTCTGGACACGCATTGCCAGTGACCTGGCCGACGCGATCGCCGGTGGCGTTTACACCCCGGGCCAGCGCCTGCCCTCTGAACACGCGCTAGCGCAGCAATTCGGCGCGAACCGCCACACCATCCGCCGCTCATTGGCCAGTCTGTGCAGCCAAGGCCTGTTGCGGGCCACGCAAGGCAGTGGCACGTATGTAGAGGACTTTGCGGTTGAACTGGTGTTGTCCCGGCGAACCCGACACCGCCAGAACCTGGCGCTGGTGGGGCTAAGGGGTGGTCTGCGGGTACTGGAGAGCAAAACACTGGCAGCCAGCCCCGAATGGGCGGACAAGCTCAGACTGCCGGAAGGTGCGCCTGTCCTGTGGCTTCAGGTGCTGGGGGAAGCTGAAACCCACCCGCTGAGCCTCAGCGAACGGCGTTTTCCGCAACAGCGCTTCACGCGCCTGGAAGAGGTGCTGCGCGCCACAGGCTCGCTGACCGAGGCCTTTGCCGCACATGGGGTGCTCGACTACACCCGACAGCACAGCCGCATCACCGCAGACATGCCCGATGTCGCCTTGGCTGCCCAGTTGCACATGCCCATCACCCGGCCGGTGTTGCGTGTGGACAGCCTGAACGTGGACTCGGCAGGCACGCCCATTGAATGGGCACGGGCCTGGTTTGCCGGCGATCGCGTGGCGCTGGCCATCGACCATTCTTCAGAACAAACCGCTTGACCCACATGCTTGACCACCCATCAAACCCACAGGCACCGCACGCCAAAGACGCACCCCGCTACGCCGCGTATTTTTCGCCCTCGCCCGGCAGCGACTGGTGGCAAGCGGGCAGCGCATGGCTGGGCCGCTGCGCTGCCACGGGCCAACCGTTGGCACATCCTGAAGTGCCGGGGCTGTCGGCCGAGGTGCTGGCCCGCCTCACGGCCACGCCTGCACGGTACGGATGGCACGCCACACTGAAGGCGCCCTTCACGCTGGCGGATGGTGTAGGGCTGGACGGATTGCAGCAACGGCTGGCCACCGTCTGTGCCCGGCTGCCAGCCTTCACCCTCCCCCCGCTGCGGGTCAACCGCCTCGGAGATTTTTTGGCCCTGGCGCCAGTTCAAGCCTCTGACACCCTGCAAGGTGCGGCCGATGCGCTGGTGATGGAACTGCACCCCATGGCCGCGCCCCTGCCACCGCAGGAACTGGCACGCCGGCGCGCTGGCGGTCTGTCGCCGCGCCAGGAGGTATTGCTGCAAGCATGGGGCTACCCGCATGTGATGGACGAGTTCAGGTTTCATTTTTCCCTGACAGGGTGCCTGCACACCGAAACACCTGCAACGTGCGAGGCTGTGGCGTTGGCAGCCCAAACGTGGTTTGGAGCTTTGCCACCCTGCCCGTTTGCTGCCGTGTCGCTGTTCGAGGAACCGGGACGGGGCCAACCGATGCGCTGGCTGGGTGAGTGGCCGCTGTTGGGAGCGGGAGCCAGGTCATGAGCATCCAACCAAGCCCCCCTGAAGGCCACCTGGTGGTGGTCGTGGGCCCCTCGGGTGCAGGGAAGGATGCCGTACTGAACTGGTTGGTAAACCACTGGAATGACAGCACCCCCCTCTACAGGGCCCGCCGCACCATCACACGCGCGGCAGAGGCCGGTGGAGAGCAACATGAAGCTGTCAGTCCTGCCGAGTTTGAACGGCTGAGAGATGCCGGGCAGTTTGCCTGGCACTGGACGGCGCACGGTTTGCACTATGGCGTTCGGCACTCGGAACTGGCCTCACTGGCCACGGGCGCCCTGGTCATGGTCAACGGGTCCCGCGGGCACCTGGCGGCAGCCAGCGCCAGCTTCAAGACCATGGCGGTGTTGCACATCACCGCCAGCGAGGCCACCTTGTTGGCCCGCTTGACCGCGCGCCAACGGGAAACCCCCGAGGACATCAGCCAGCGGATCCAGCGCACGCGCCATTTGGCACCTCTGGCTGTACCCCACAGCCTGACAGTGCACAACGACGGCAGCCTGGAGGCCGCAGGCGAGCAAGTGCACAGTTGGCTGCAGCGCTGGCTCCTGCACCCCGTCAGCGCCCAATCCGCCACCCGGTCGGTCAACGCGGCGCAAACTTGAGTCAGTGTCTCTCCAAATAAACCGTTGCAGTTTGGATAAATCGGGCCGATAGCCCATTCATGCACATCCAACATACTCAGATCGGGCTGCAGTCGCAGCACACACGCACCCTCCTGGAAACCAGTCGCGAGCGGCTCGACATGTGGACTGGCACACGCGGAACGGCGGCACCCACCCGGGCAGACGCCACGCCAACGCAAACAGCCAGGCCATGGCTCAGGATGCTGCCCATGTCGGTGTTGGCTCAGCCAGCGCCGCACACTTCCCCTCCCCCTGCGCAGCCCGCGCCAGACGTGGGACGGGCTGAGCGCACACACGGCGGTCGCGACGCGCTGGAGCCGCGCATGCAAACCCTGGTGCACATGATCGAAGCCATCACCGGCATGCCCGTGCGTTTGGCTCAACTTGAAAACATGGGCGAACACACCCCTCCCTCAGACCTCAAAACGGTGCCCCTTGAAAGCGGCGCAACACCCCCCAGAGCTGACGCACCGGTGGGCTGGGGCATGGTGTACGAGCGCGAAGCCACCCGCGTGGAGACCGAGGCCCTGGCCATCGAGGCACAAGGGCGCGTGGTAACGGCCGATGGCAAAACCATCGCGTTTGACCTGACGGTGCAGATGCAGACCACCCGCATGTCCACCAGCAGCAGCACACTGCGGGCCGGAGACGCGGTGCTGAAAGACCCGCTGGTGATCCACTTCGACGGGCCGCTGGGAGAGTTGCGAGACACCCGCTTCCGCTTCGACCTGGATGCAGACGGCACACAGGATGCCATGCCGTTCGTGGGTCAAGGCAGCGGATTTCTGGTACTGGACCGCAACGCCAACGGGCGCGTGGACGATGGGCGCGAGTTGTTCGGCGCTATCAGCGGCAATGGGTTTGCCGACTTGGCCGCATTCGACGACGATCGCAACGGGTGGATAGACGAGGCCGATGCAGTGTTCGATCGGCTTCAGGTGTGGCGCATGGGAGCGGATGGCACCACGCTACTGCACAACATGTCAGCTGCAGGCGTGGGTGCCGTGCACTTGGGAACCGTGGCCACCGAACTGGCGCTCAACGAAGGGCCCACTGGCCCGCCACTGGGCCAGGTGCGCAGCACGGGCCTCTACCTCAGCCACACGGGGCAAGCAGGTTGGGTGCAGCAGATAGACTTGGCCGTTTAAAATAAATAGCTACAAACTCAATACGATACTACATTGAGTGCCATTTTTAGCATCAAAAATCAGCGGGGCAGCGCCAAGCGAACGCCCACCCAGCCCTCCACCGGCAGGCGCTGCTGATCAAAGTCGCAGGTCCCACTGTCGGGCACCATGTTGGTGGGCAGCATGCAGGTGGTGCACTTCATGTCGTCGCGTCCCATCACAAAAGACAACTCTGTGCACCCTTTGCGCGACCAGCGGAACAACCCCTTGTCCTGGTCCGGGCGCAGTGGCGTGAGTCCTGATGAGCGGGGCGAGTCGTCGGCCAACGCGCCCTCCCATACCTGCCGCTCGCCTTTGCTGCTGACGTTGATCAGGTTGGCAGTGGTCTCACCGGTTTTCTCCAAGTACCAACCTGCGGCCTTGGCGGACACGTGGCGCTTCTCACACCCCATGAGCACCAAAGCCATGGCCACCAACACCACACAGGTGCTCCAGCGGATGTCGTTTTTGGCCATCATTGCCCGAACGTCCCGCCCGCCGATTCCAGTTGAGCATTGGCATGTTTGGGCAGGTGGCTTTCACGCGATCTGGCTCCGGCAATCGTCGCGTGGCTGAAGTTGGAACGGTAGGAATCTTCCAGCTTGAATGCGGCCACAACCTGAACCAAATCCTGTGACTGGCTCTTCAAGCTGCTAGCTGCAGCGGCCATCTGCTCCACCAGTGCAGCGTTTTGCTGGGTTACCTGATCCATCTGTGACACGGCTTCCCCCACCTGAGCCACTCCGGCAGCTTGTTCATTGCTGGCTGAGCTGATTTCACTGACGATATCACTGACTCTTTGTATGCATGAAACCACTTCAGTCATGGTGACTCCAGCTTCGTCTACAAGGGTAGTTCCTTGCTCGACTTTCTCAACACTGGCTGTAATCAGGCCTTTGATTTCTTTGGCGGCATCAGCACTGCGCCCGGCAAGGGATCGAACTTCATTCGCAACGACAGCAAATCCACGGCCCTGCTCGCCAGCACGGGCGGCTTCCACGGCAGCATTGAGTGCAAGGATGTTTGTCTGAAATGCAATGCCGTCAATCACACTGATGATGTCGGAAATCTTTCTGGACGATTCGTTGATATCTTTCATGGTCTCAACAACTCGCCCAACAACCTCTCCACCACGAACAGCCACCGCAGACGCATTGGAAGCCAGTTGGTTGGCTTGGTGTGCATTGTCTGCATTGTGCTTAACTTGGGAGCTGAGTTCTTCCATGGAAGCAGCAGCTTCCTCCAGCGAACTTGCTTGGCTCTCGGTGCGGGCTGACAAATCTTGATTGCCGCGTGCAATCTCAGCACTGGTGCTTGCCACCTCTTCGGAACCCCTGCGTACATTGCCCACCACTCGCGCAAGGCCTGTTTGCATCGCTCCGAGTTGCGCCATCATGCTGGTGGTGTCATTGGGCTTTAAGGCAATGCGTGAGCTTAAATCACCTGACGCGACACTTCGGGCAAGTTCTGCAGCCTCACCCGGTTCACCACCCAACTGGCCAAGCAAATTCCGAGTGACCCAAAAGGCAATAACCGATCCAAGCACCACGGACAGGACGGTCAGAGTCAGCATCATGTTGAATGCGAAGCGATAGTCTGCGTCGCTGCTTTCAATGAGACGTGCTGCTTCTTTCTCCTGAAGGTCAACAATCGCGTGCAAATCGGCGAACCATTTGGCCTGTGGCGACTTGGCTTCTCGCATGAGAATCATGCCCGCTTCAGTAGGGAAATCAGACGCCATTTTCATGGCCTTGTCGATCAGCGGCTTGACTACGGCTTGATCGGCCTTGATGCTGGCCATGATTTTCTTGCCTTCGTCGGAGTCAAGCATGGCATCGAGTTTGTCGCGCATCTCGTTGTATTCGACGCGCACTTTCTCGATGTTTTCTGCGGATGCCTTTCTTTCACTCGGATCCTCAGAAAGGGCCATATTCCGCGCCAATAGCGCAATGTTATAGACCTGATCACTCATCCCCTGGGCAAGTCTTATCTTGACGGCATTGTGGTTAATCGCCAAGTCGAAGTTGGCTTGCACGGCAGACAATCGCGTAATGCCAATATACGCAACGATTGATAGCAGGATCAGTATCAGACCAAATCCAAAGGCAAGCCGATTTCCAATTTTCATGCTCTTGAACATCCCATTCCCCCTTCAATAAGCAGGAGGTGCCGACAACATTGGCCGACACCTCGTCAGGCACTACTTGTCGAGCATGTCCGAAAGTTCCGTGATCTTGCCAAATCGTTCTTTTTGTACCACCGTGAGCAGTCGCTTTGCCTCAGCCTCATTGCCTGACACAAGGGCTTCGCGCAGTTCTTTGTCTCGGGTGTCGAGGAAGGCCGTCATCACAGATTTGAAATCATTGAAAGGGGCTTCTTTGCCAGAGGGAGCCTTCAGGCCTGCAAGGGCCTTTCGAGCGTCTGCCGACTTTTCGTCAGCTGCTTTCCATTGAGCAGGCTGTCGATTCTCTTTGTTCATCAGCAGGTCGATCATCGACGTTCGGACTGCCAGAATTTTTTCACGGGCATCGTGAAATTGACCCGCTTGGACATTGAGCCCAAACAAGGACAACCACAGGAATGTAGATATCGCGACTAGTCTTTTCATGATGCAAACTCTCCTTTAGGGTTGAAGAAAAAAATGGCTGGAAATGTCGTGTTGTCGGCTTATCGATGTCGAACCGACAGGGACACCTCAAATGACAATTTTGATAAAATCATTGGCGTTTTTTATTAAAAACCGCCTCTCGGAGTCAGTTGAATTACATTAGCATATTCCATGCCGTTCTGCTCCCAACCCTCGCAGCACGCGGGAAGCAGAAGTCTCTGGCTCTTTATCCTGCTAACCGTCAAAGGCGGTTGAGTGATGCAGAACTGAGCTGCCACCAACTGGCTTTGAGAGACCAACTCGGAACATTGGCTCGCTCCCATCAGCCCTCCGCTGACTGTGAAATTGAGAAGCCCTCAGACCGGCCCTGGGCATCACGCGAAGTCCACTGTTCAGCTTGGTCTGTCTGGGAGCAGTCATTGTTGGCCTGAGTCCGAAGGTGCCAAGTGACGGCTGTCGGGCGACCACGTGTGCAACAGGTCGCAGGTTGCCGCCCAGGCTGCCTGCTCAAAGCGTGTAGTCATAGTCAACGGTCAAGGGGGCATGGTCGCTGAATCTTGTCGCTTTGAAGATGGACGCAGCCTGTGCGGTCCTGCCGACGTTAGGGGTCGCAATCTGATAATCCAGCCGCCACCCCACGTTGTTGGCATAGGCCTGGCCCCGGTTGCTCCACCACGTGTAGCACTCGGTGGTGGTGTCGGGGTGCAGCTGCCGGTACACGTCGCACAGCCCGCCCTCGCCCAACACACGGGTCATCCACGCACGCTCTTCGGGCAAAAAGCCACTGTTTTTCTGGTTGCTGCGCCAGTTTTTCAGGTCTTTTTCCTGGTGCGCAATGTTCAGGTCACCGCACAGCACCACCTCACGCTCGGCCTTGAGCTGCATCAGGTGCGGATAGAACACGTCCAGAAACCGGAATTTGGCCGCCTGCCGGTCTTCGCCCGACGAACCACTGGGAAAGTAGGCGCTGAGAATGGACAACTTGCGCCCCGGCTTGTCAAAGCGCAATTCCACGCAACGGCCTTCGGCATCGAACTCGGCACCGTCGAACCCCACCACCACATCGCTGGGCTCGTGGCGGCTGTAGACGCCCACGCCTGAATACCCTTTCTTCTCAGCCAGCTGGAAATACCCTGGCATGCCGCACAGGGTTTCGAAGCGATCGGCGATGTCAGGGGCCTGAGCCTTGATTTCCTGCACACAAATACAATCAGGCGCTTCTGAGGCCACCCAGTCTTCCAGCCCTTTGCTGGTTGCGGAACGGATGCCGTTGAGGTTGAGGCTGGTCAGTTTGAACAAGGATTTCCCCATGGTGGAACAAAACGGGGCTGCCTCACCGGCACAGACCCCTGCGGACTCGCTGGCACAGGATTTTGTGGCCTTTGCGGTGGCCTCGGGTGTGCTGCGCTTTGGCGAATTCAAAACCAAAGCGGGGCGCATGAGCCCCTACTTTTTCAACGCCGGGCTGTTTGACGACGGGGCCAAACTGGGCCGGCTGGCGCAATTTTATGCACAGCGCATCGTGGCCAGCGGCATGCAGTTCGACATGATTTTCGGCCCCGCCTACAAGGGCATTCCGCTGGGTGCGGCAGTGGCCATCGAGCTGGCTCGCCTGGGGCGCAACGTGCCGTTTGCCTACAACCGCAAGGAAGCCAAAGACCACGGTGAAGGTGGCACCCTGGTGGGCGCGCCGCTCAAAGGCCGGGTACTGATCGTGGATGACGTGATGAGCGCCGGCACGGCGGCACGCGAATCGATTGCGCTGATCCGGTCGGCAGGTGCCACGGCCTACGGCGTTGCCATCGCCCTGGACCGCCAGGAAATGGCCACCGGCACCGGTCCAGACGGCCAATTGACGGATTTGCCCCACAGCGCAGTGCAATTTGTACGCGGGGAACTGGGCCTTCAGGTGTGCGCCATTGCCCGGCTGGGCGATTTGCTGCAGTATTTGAGCAGCGCGCCGACGGACGGCAGCGAGTTGCATAGCCACCACGCCAGGGTGCTGGCCTACCGGGAACGTTACGGGGTCTCAGACCCGGGCTGAGGCCACGGTACAGGATCCAGCCAACCGTCATCGCCCAACTCTGCCAGGGAAATACATACACAAGGAGAGGCATTGACCCACACACAGCACAGCCCCAACACACCGCTGTTGCCCTGCCGCTCGGCAGGGCGTCAGGCGTTGGGGCTGTGCGTGTGGGCCTTGGGCATGGCCTGGGGTACCGAGGTTGCAGCGCAAGCGGCCCCGGGAGGACCTGGCATCTATGTGTGTGTGGATGCCAAGGGCAGGCGAATCACATCTGACCGCCCCATTCCGGAGTGCCTGGACCGTGAGCAGCGCGAACTCTCATCCACGGGTGCCACGCGCCGTGTGGTGCCCGCCAGCCTGACGGAAGAGGAGCGCGAGCGTTTGGAAGCCAAAGCCCGCGAAGACGCTGTCCAGCGGGCAAAAGTCAGTGAAGACCGGCGCCGCGACCGCGCCCTGATTGCCCGCTACCCCAGCCAACGCAAACACGATGAGGAACGCGCCAAACAACTTGCCCAACTGGAAGAGGTAGCAGCTTCCATACACCTGCGCAGCCAGGAGCTGAACCAACAACGCTCGGCATTGGACATGGAAATGGAGTTCTACAAGGCCACCCCCTCCAAGGCACCGGCCTGGCTGCTGCGCAGAATCGAAGACAACAACCAGCAAATGGAAGGTCAAAAACGCTTGCTGGCCAACCAGGCGGTAGAGAAGCAGCGGCTCAACGCCCGTTTTGACGAAGAACTGACCCGCTTGCGCCAACTGTGGAGCCCCTGGACAGGCCAGGGCAAGTGAACTCCCCAGACTGAGGGTGCGAGGAGGGTGCAGGTTCCTGGCCCGCACACCAAGCGGCTCAGCCGAGCTTGGCCTTCAGCCGTTCGTTGGCTTGCGCCGGGTTGGCCTTGCCTTTGCTGGCCTTCATGACCTGACCAACCAAGGCGTTGAACGCCTTGTCTTTGCCCGCACGGTATTCCTCCACCGACTTGGCGTTGGCAGCGAGCACCTCGTCAATGATGGCGTCCAGCGCGCCGGTGTCGTTCATCTGTTTGAGGCCCTTGGCCTCAATCAGGGCGTCCACCTCGCCACCCTCGGTCCACAAGGCGTCAAACACCTGCTTGCCAGCATTGTTGGAAATGGTGCCGTCGGCAATGCGGCCAATCAGCGCGGCCAGTTGGGTGGCCGACACGGGCAGGTTGCCCATGCCCACATCACCGCCGTTCAATCTGCGGGAAATCTCGCCCATCACCCAGTTGCTGGCCAGTTTGGGTTGGCCGCAGGCTTTGGCCACAGCCTCGAAGTAGGACGCCATGGCTTGGCTTTGGGTCAGCGTGGTGGCGTCGTACTCGGGCAGGCCATAGCTGTCCATGAAGCGTTGTGCCATCACGCGGGGCAGTTCGGCCATCTCGGAACGCACTCGTTCCACCCAGTCGCGCCCAATCACCAGCGGGGGCAGGTCGGGGTCGGGGAAGTAGCGGTAGTCGGCCGCGTCTTCCTTGGTGCGCATGGCACGGGTTTCACCCGTGTCGGGGTCGAACAGCACGGTGGCCTGCTGAATGGCAAAACCGTCTTCAATCTGCTCGATCTGCCAGCGGATTTCAAAGTCGATGGCCTGCTGCATGAACTTGAACGAGTTCAGGTTCTTGATTTCGCGGCGGGTGCCTAAAGCGGCACCGGGTTTGCGCACCGATACGTTGGCATCGCAACGGAAACTGCCTTCCTGCATGTTGCCGTCGCAAATGCCGATCCACGTGACGATTTTGTGCAGCTCTTTGGCGTAGGCCACGGCCT
>JFJP01011324.1_pt1 | contig 18234 bp, 17 predicted proteins | sample 431651 | NCBI WGS metagenome assembly JFJP01 (sample SAMN02602958, study PRJNA72255) | Microbial mat metagenome, whole genome shotgun sequencing project. | biome: fresh water; feature: sink hole; material: water; isolation source: purple microbial (photo- and chemosynthetic) mats found in...
ATCCGAACAGACAGGAATGTCTGTTCCACCGTTGGTAGGTCAGACATTCCTGTCTGACCATATACTAAAAACTAAATGAACAATCCACTAGCTAAAGCCGCACCTCTCAGTAGATGAGAGGCGCGGCTTTTGGTTTTTACATGGGAATATGGTAAAATAAGAGTCTTAATGTTCCATTACAAGGGGATAAATGGCCGCGAAAGATAAAATTGATGACCAAGTGAAAAATGCTCTCATTAAGGATGGCTGGATGATAACCCATGACCCATTTTTCTTTAAGTTTGGGCAAGATCAACTTTTTGCTGATTTAGCTGCCCAGCGTTCTCTTTTAGCTGAACGTCAGGGCGAAAAAATTATTGTGGAGATAAAAAGTTTTATCGGCGTTTCAGCTATTCAAGAATTTAAGTTAGCTTTAGGGCAATATATGTTGTATTTGGTGGTATTAAAGCGAACTTACCCCCAATATCGGCTATTTACGGCGGTTAGCCACCTGACTTATGAAACGATTTTCCAGCGTGATGTTATTCAGTTAGCTTTACAAGAGTATCAGATCCCATTGATTATTATTAATATTAAGCAAGAGGAGGTAGTGGCATGGAAAAGTTAGAGCAGTATGGTGACTTAGTTAAAAAAATATTAAGCCAAATGGAAACCTGGTATAATAGTGGGATTCCTGCTGAATTAGAAGACCATGCTATTTTTGATGACCAACGCGGGCGGTATATCCTGTTCCGTAATGGTTGGTGGGAAGATCACCCCGTGCGGTCAGCCACAGTTTATGTACGGTTACATAACGATAAGATTTGGATTGAGGAAGACCATACTGAGGAAGGTTTCGCGACCTATTTACTTGAGGCAGGGGTGCCAAAAAGCAGCATTGTCTTAGCTTTTCAACACCCTGACATGCGTCCTTTGACTGAATTTGCGGTGATATGAATTTATTATTACAACGGATGCGAACCCCAAAGCCGCACCTCTCGCTATACTGAGAGGTGCGGCTTTGGGGTTGAAATAACCAAAAAGAGTTCCCACATCCATCATGGGAACTCTTTTCGTTGACCTTAACTCATCCGCAACCAATCTTGCGGAATTTGCGGTAACTCTACCACTTTGGCGGTGGGGGCAATTTGCTGCGGTTGTTGTGCAAATACCGCAAATTGCTGCCCCAAATTGTCTCGATAAATATGTCCACCCTGAGTTTTCACGCTCAAAAACTCACGTTGCTTTTTATGATGGTCATGCTGTTGACCAATGAGAATAGCTATCATCATTTAAACCTCCGTATTATTAAATAAAATATCTCCGTTCTGACTCTTAGACGGTATCTGCACTATCGTAACATAAAAGGGTTACAGGCAAGTTGCATGGTTTACAAACTTAAAATCTGGTGTCCATCGCTATAAATAGTAATGGGGCCGTCTTGCGAAACGGTGATGGCTAAACAGTGCGCCTCGGCACTCATTTTGGCCGCGCTGCTATGGCGCGCCCCTTTACCAGGGCCAATCTCCGCTTGGGTGGCCGCGTCGGGGCGCAACAACACCATGCAGCCAAAAAATCGCCCTGAAACATCAATCACCGTTGCGCCATCTTGTTTCGCAAAATTAATCAATTCTTCATCGGTCAGCGAGTTCAGCCCCACGCTGGTTATCATGGCAAAAGAGCTAATTTCTGAAACATCTGAATAGGCCATAATGGTCTCGGCTGCCCCTAGCATGAAAATCGCGCCCCAGTTTTTCTCCGACATTTGAAAGGCACAACGTAATATTCGCCGTATCAAATGCAAATCATATTGTTTATCTTGTGAAAGTTGCTTGATGATAGCGGGCAATTGCGATAATTTTTCGGGAATCCAGTCGCCATTACTATAGCGTCCCACTAATTCACCATTGGCAAAAACCCGCACCTGCCGCCCCCCCGCAGGCACAAAAAACACCACCGCATCACATTGTTGCGAAATGGCCGCATGGTGGCGAAATTGCGGCCCCATCAAAAAGCTACCCGCTGGGCCTAACTCTAATTGTAATTTATGAATCCCGCGCACATAGCCATATTTATCCACCAGATAGCCCAAAACCTGCCCATCCACGATTTTCGCCAGAGTGATTAGCACCTTTCGCATCCGCCGAATGTGGTCATGATAGAGTAGTTGGATTTGGCTGGGGGGCAACACCCGCGCAATAAACGCGGGGTCGCCCACAATGAGCGCGGTGGAGAGGGGTTTTTCCTCATTTTCCATTTGCGAAACGGCAATCGCGAGGTCGCAAATATTGACCATGGAGGGCGCATCTATCTGTTTGTCACGGGCTAAATCAAACAAAAATTCAATGCCCGCATCACTCACCCAGGCATCTAAAATACTCTCCTTCTCTAACAAATCACGTAAGCGTTCAGGGTCAACCTCTACTTGATTGACATCTTGCGGGCCCAATTGCGAAATCGTGGGATACATGGCCTCAATTTGGGCCGCATAACGCTCGGCCACCACATGCCGACTGATTCGCATGGAAGGCGTTAGCTCGCCAATATCTTGGCTAAAGGGCTGCTCCAAGAGGCTATATTCACAAATTTGCTCCCAACGGTCTAGCTTTTGATTGACCTCGCTAATGACTTGCTCTAACAAAGCCTTTACGTGGGGGTGCGCCGTAGAGGTGATGGGATTACCTGCTTCATCACGCACGGTTTCAAAATGAGTGGCTAAGGTGAGCAAATCAGGCACTAACATGGCCGAAACGTACGGTTTGCCCTCGCCAAAAATGGCTGCCTGGCTGATAAACGGGCTATAAGTTAACGCCTGCTCTAAGGCCATCGGTGAGAATTTTCGCCCGGTAGACAAGACCATCACATGGTCGCGCCGCCCCGTAATGTATAAATGGCCCGCCTCATCCAAATAGCCCTCATCCCCACTCCGCAACCAACCACCCTCGGCCAAAGCCAGCCGAGTTTCCACCGAACGCTGCCAATAGCCCCGCATCACGGTATTGCCCCGTACTAAAATTTCGCCCTCGGCACTGACCTGCAATTCGAAGCCAGGGGCCGCGGGGCCACACTCACCCGCCCGATACCAGTGAGATTGACTGACCGCGGGAAAGCCACCCGCCTCAGTTAAACTGTAGGCATTCAAGATAGGCACGCCAATCGCCACAAAAAACTCGGCCACTTCGGCTGATAATGAGCCGCCCGTCGCATAAAGCAGCCGCAAACGCCCTCCCAATTGCCCGCGAAATTGGCTAAAAAAGGTCATGTTCGCCCGCCGATATTCTTGGCTTAATTGCGTAGAAACCCCTTCGCCCGCGGTGTGATATTCTCGCCCCTTGGCTAAAGCCCATTGAAACATCGTTTGATTGGCTTCGGGCTGTTTTTTCACCTCAACCAAACAACTCTCATAAAATGTTTCCAAACTGTAAGGCATCGTCATAACGATAGTGGGCGAAACTTGGCGCATGCTCTCAATCATACTATCCACTGTTTCGGGCAAAGCATTGGGAATACCCGAAATAAGATAGTGTAAAGTCAACAATAAGCTGGGGGCTTCACTCCAGGGTCGAGCCGTGAAGGCTAAATCATCCTCCGCAAAAGTTAACCATCGGCTCAAATGGTGCATACTCGCTAACCATTGGCTATGGTCAAATACCGCGCCTTTGGGTTGGTACATATCTGAGGTAGAGCTAGAAACGTTATGGGCGTAAACATAACAAATAGCGGCCAAAGTATCCTGGGGCAGGGCTAACGCATGTTTTTGATAGGGACGAGTATCATAATCAGCCGAAGCCTGATAAAGTATTTCTGTTAATGACAACATGCCGATGGCTAACTCTAGGTCATCACTGAATACCAGAATAGTCTTAAGGTCGGGCAAATTCAGGTGATAGGCTGTAATGCTTTGTAAATGTTCCGCATTTTGCAACACCACTAAAGTAACTTGCGCGTCAGCCAAAATAAAACGTAATGTGTCGGGCGAGAGCGAGACCCGTAATGGCACCACCACCCCCCCCGCCAAGAAACAGGCTAAACAACTTACCAACCATTCTAGCGAATTATCGGCTACCAGGGCCACGCGCTGACCTTGAGTAAGCCCTTGTTGGTGGAAAAAAGCGACCATGCGCCAGATTAGTCGTTGCAGCCGACGATAGGAGATGTCTTGATAACGACCCTCTAATTTTATTTTTAGACACGTTTGGTGAGCATACATCTCTAGTGCGCTCAATAACGCTTCATTAAAACTACGAATAGCTTTAGGCATAAGATTCACTCAATGAGAAATTAGGGATATATAAGAATTATATCGCCTGACTATCACAACAGCAATATCGAAAAGGTCATAAGTCTCTTAGCCCATGAACGATAGTTTGAATTTCTGGCAAATAGGGCTATACTACCTGGCATTAAAATATGATTTTACTCCTAACAATCGGTTATTAGAGTTCAAAAATAGCGTAATTTGTGGAAATACAGCTTCATTACAACTACAAAACTACTGGCTTTAAGCTATTTATTGCTCAATAATCCAGTTTCTACCCCATTATAACGAGTCTCTCGGAGTAAAAGGAAAAATTTATGACTAAATCTGCCGAAGAATTTGCTAAATTATTAACTAAATCTATCCGCGCCATTGCTGCCCATCAATCGGTACGCATCCAAGATATTCAACATGAGATAGGCCAGGCCGCGGGTCGTCGTGGCGGCACGGCCATTGAACATTGGCGCAAAGGGTATTTTCCTCGCCGTACCCGCGACGTAGAAAAACTAACCCATGAATTAGCCCAACGCGGCGGCTTTATTAACCGTGAGGAAGCAGAACAATTTTTACTGAGTGCAGGTTATCCCGACGCGGCGCAACTTAGTAATCAACTATTTCCGCAAGAAAATCAACCGTTAGATGGTGAAATTTCCCCCTTCATTATTGGTTGGCCTATCATTGAACCACGCCACTTTTTCGGGCGCGACTATGAAGTTAAGCTAATTTTTGACCTGTTACGCCGCCCGCCCATGCAAAATATCGCCTTGATTGGGGCGCGACGAAGTGGTAAAACGTCTTTATTGCACTATCTTAAAAACATTCCTACGGCCTCCCCCGAAAGCCTCCGCCCCAACCAATGGGGCAATCGGTTGCCCAACCCAGAGCAATATCAATGGGTTTTTGTCGGCTTTGAAGACCCGCGCATGGGGATTCGGGTGCGGCTCTTCCGCCATTTATTGGACGGCCTCGGTATCCCCGCGCAGGTGGATAATTTATATGACTTTCTGGATGCCATCAGCGAAAATCTGGCGCGCCCCAGCATTATTTTGCTAGATGACATTGGCGCGGGGTTAGCCGCCCCAGAATTAGACCAAGAATTTTGGTGGAGTTTGCGCTCACTCAGCAGCAACCAAACCCAGGGCAAATTAGCCTTCATCTTAACCGCCAGCCAATCACCGCAACAATTAGCCGAAAAACATGGCAAACCCTCACCTTTCTTTAATATTTTTGGTCACTTGCTCACCCTCGGCCCCCTGACGGAAAATGAAGCCCGTGAACTGATGCTCAGTTCACCGCACCCGTTTAATGAAATAGATAAAGCCTGGATTTTAGCCCAAAGTGGTGGCTGGCCGACCCCATTACAAATTTTATGTCATTTACGGCTCGTCGCCCTAGAACATGGGCAACAGGACGATAGCTGGCAAGCCGAAGCCCTCCAACAAATTGCTCCATTACAAAGTTTAACTAATTCGTAAAAACCCTCACCCCAGCCCTCTCCCAAAGGTAGAGGGGGATAACAACAACTCCCTCTACCTTTGGGAGAGGGCTGGGGTGAGGGAATAAAATTTATGCCCCATTCAGCCGATTTAGCCCAGGTTGCCCCTTTTATCAGCCGGTTAGAACAGTGCCGCACGATTGAGGCCATGAGCAAAATTTACTTAAAATTACCTGAACGTGAAGAAAACAGCTTGGCCCATGTTTTCTTATGGCGATTTGGCCGTATCAGCACCGCTCTCAATGCGGCTTTGTTACATAGCAATATCCAACAAAAACGAGCGCACCTCCGCCCCATTGAAGAGCGTTTGACGGTGCTAGTTTATGAACTAGAGTTACGCCAAGATACTTATCATGACTCATTTTATCATATTACCAAGAATTGGCTACATCTAGTTAATATTTACATGGATAAACTGGATAAAATTGTTGAATTGGGCTTAGAGATTGATAACCCTTACATTTTTGGGATGCCTCTGGCAAGCAATCAAGAAATTTTCGTTGGCCGAACCGATATTAGTCGGCACTTACGCCGCGTATTGATTGATAATATTCATCTACCCGCCATGCTTTATGGGCAACGGCGCATGGGCAAAACCTCGCTACTCAAAAATTTAGGCCGATTACTCCCCAAGGGGGTCATTTTTTTATTTGTCGATGGTCAAGGGATTGGCGTGGCGCAAAATTATCTAGGATTGCTTTATAATATGTCACGCGAAATGAGTAAATCAGCCAAGCAACAAGGGGTAATATTTCCGCCATTGACGCGGCAAGAGTTAGAAATAGACCCATTTAGTGTATTTAATGAATGGTTAGATAATGTGGAGGAGTTTATTATTAATGCGGGTTACGAAAAAGCGGTGTTAGCCTTAGATGAATTTGAAGCCTTAGACCACGGCTTAGACCTGGAGCGGTTTGATGCCGAGGATATGTTTTACATGTTGCGCTATCTTATTCAAAATCGTGACCGTTTTGAAATATTACTGGCGGGGTCACATGAGGTGAGTGATATGAACCGTTGGGCGACGCACCTGGTTAATATAAAAACGGTCAAAATTAGTTATTTACTCCCCGAAGAAGCTCTGGAATTAATTGAGCATCCCACCCGCGACTTCCCCCTCGCTTATACGCCGCAAGCCCGCCAACGCATTTTAGATTTGACGCGAGGTCATCCCCATTTAATTCAATTACTCTGCTATGAAGTCGTCAAGATTAAGAATAATCACCCTACGCCTGAGCGATATACCGCCACGCTCACGGATGTGGAGGCCGTCATTCCGCGCGCCTTAAGCAAGGGTAGCTTCTTTTTTATTGACATCCAAGAGAATCAAATCACTCCTCATGGGCGTAAGATATTGAACTTTATGGCGCACCAGGGCGAAGAGGGACATGTTTCCGCCGCCGCCTTCGCCGCGCAATTTCCCACGGATGACGACGAGGAAGCCCGCAAATTATTGCTCCACCGTGATTTAGTCGAATTAACCGAGTTGGGCTATAAATTCCAAGTGGAGTTGATTCGGCGTTGGTTTGCGAATAATTAAGACAGGTATCCTAGTCATCAGGTGACTTGAAGTCACCTGATGACTAGACGGCGCAAGGGTATAAACAGGAGTGTCAAAATTTTATTTTGACAGGCGAAAGTAAAACTTTCGCACTCCTGAAAAGTTTAATCTATGCCCTCGCGCAGTATATCCTAACCTTACCTAGCCATGAGGATGAATACCACGCCCACTAAAATCAATATTCCGCCTGAAAGCAAGCCAATAAAGGCCCATTGAAACTTTTCGACATCCGTTTGGCCGCGTTTCGCCCAACCACTCGCTTTGGCAGTCATAAATGTCCCTACTAAAGCGGGCAATATATGCGCCACACTAAACCAGGCGGGCGCAGTCAACCACGACTTACCAATAATGTACAAGATAACTCCCATTAAAACCTGTAATACAACCGCCATGTTAGTGAAGCTAACGAGTTGCAGATCTATTTTTTGCCAGGGCTTCTTTTGCTGCCAACCTACGAGCATTTTAATACAGGCAATAAACAGTAAGAGTAAAACAAGATGTCGCCAGCCCGAATGGGCATGAAATAATATGAAGTACATAATTTTTTCCTTTTATTTTGAGTAAAACATAGACTACAACGGATAAAGGAATTAAACGGATAACATCCACTTTTTCCTTTATCTATTGTAGTTTTTTAACTTCACCAGCCAAACAACTTACGAAACGGCCACAGAATAAGAATTATCACAAACCCGAAAATACGTTTTATTTGCCGAAATAGCCAACTCAAAAAATCCCCAATCAAGCCACCAAAAATATTGGCAAATATTTCGACGAACATTTCACCCAAAAACTCAAGGATAGCGTTGAAGAACAACAAATTAATCACCGCACCCACCATCACCGTAAAATGAAACCCCCGCCTCTTTGCCATTTTAACCCTCCTTCAAATTCTCTGAAAATCGTAAGCCATGCCATTTTTGGTGTTTTTCCCATAATATGCTTACAATACAGCTATCATTTTAACCCATTCATTTGACGAGAGCAAACCCTTCATGAGCAATCCCCAACTTATTCATTTAGTGCAACCTTTACCCTGCGGTCTGTTGACCGAAACGGGCATTTGCGGCCAACCCACCACCGCCGCGTATATCGCCCCCGATACCACCGACACCGTGCCAGACGATGGCGGCTATTTTCGCCTCTTACCAATATGCAAAATGCACCTGGCCGAACTCACTAGCCCGCCCATTTTAATTAGCGACCTAGACCAAGCCTATAGTGGCCGCACCACTTGGGAATGGGAGTAATAAATTGTTAGTCATCAGGTGACTTAAAGTCACCTGATGACTAAACTATAGCTATTTTTATATGTTACGTGCTGATTTAATCCGCCCCCGCCTAGAATATCAAGGCCAACAAGTTCTGCCCGTCGCCTTGCCAAGTGATTATCATTATCTCGGCATGGCGGCTGATTTGATTCGCCTGGTGCAGAGCTATATCGGTCAGCGGCGCGGCGATTTAGATGAAGCCCTGAAAACCTACGAGGGGGACAGTTTGGATTACCCCATCATTCGCGGCTTGGCCTCGGTATTGGAGAGCCGCGCCACCTTTGGTAATGAGCCACCTGTCGCGCCTGAGGTCATCCGCGCCGCTATGTTTCAGCAAGGGCCAATTATTTATGACAATGATTTATTCAGCCTGAAAACCCGCGCCCAAGCCCTCGCCGAAACCGCCGCGCAATTTAATCTCAGCCCTGAGCAGGTGGACATGGCCTTGTTTGCCGATTTAGCCGAAGAGCAAACATTGTTAAAAACAGGCGACTTCATCAGCCCAGGCGATTTGATAGGCCGCTATAATATGGAGGTGGCGCGGGGGCTGCTTTATTGGGCGCGGGAGATGCGGCTGACGGTTTATGACCGTTATAAAGATGTCTTTAAATATATTAAGCTATTCAAATTAATGCACACTATCACCCCACTCAACGACTCGGTGGGTTATCATATTACGTTACATGGCCCCATTTCGCCCTTTGTCACCTCCACCATGCGCTATGGCTTACAATTTGCTAAGTTTCTGCCCGCGCTCATGCTCTGTGAAAATTGGCACATGGAGGCCGAGGTGCGCCCACCCAATAATAACCAATGGTTACGGTATACATTAGATGAGCAGACTCCGCTGAAAAGTCATTTCAAAGGGTCGGGGCTATTTGATAGTCAATTGGAAGCTGATTTTGCGGCGGAGTTTGAGGAGAAATATGGCGGGGCAACACGGGTGTGGGAGTTGGCGCGGGAAGATGAACTCATCATCTTGGGCGATACCGTCATGATTCCTGACTTTTCGCTAACGCATCGCAAAGATGGGCGGCGGGCGTTAGTGGAAATTATTGGTTATTGGAGTCCCACTTATCTGCAACGGAAACTTGCCAAAATCCACCAAGCGCAACGGTCAGATTTAATTTTAGTGGTCTATGAAAGTGCAAATGTATCTGAGGGGACGTTTGAGGCGGTTTCAATGGGCGAGGTATTAACCTTTGCTAAAAAGCCCGTGTTGAAAGACATCATTGCGGCGGTGGAACGGTGCGCGATAAAAAATGAGAAGTGAGAGGTAAGAAATTATTCGGGGATTTAGTCATCAGGTGACTTCAAGTCACTTGATGACTAGACTCCATCACCCAAAAATTTACAGGTGAAATAATTCGGTGACGATATGGTCAGACAAGAATGTCTGACCTACCTGACGCAAAGGTAGAACAGACATTCTTGTCTGTGACGATATGGTCAGACAAGAATGTCTGACCTACCTGACGCAAAGGTAGAACAGACATTCTTGTCTGTGCCAAACGTATATCACCTAAAAATTTATAAGTGGAAATTATTCATTGTTTACCGTTCATCTTTCATGGTAACTCCCGCTAATTTTGCCAATTGTTTCGCCCAGGCTTCGGTGTCATTGACCAGAAAACCAAGTTTATCCATTACGCCATCTTGCGTAAAACGCACCACGATAAACGGGTTTTTGTTACTCAGTTTGCCCATGAAAGATTGCTGCATCATAACCCCTTTGATTTGTTTGTAGGTGATAATCCAAGTGGCGGGAGGCATGGAACGCGTGACCCGTAAATCTTTGTCCGTGAGCGCAACAAAGCCAATGCCGCGAATGGTTCTGGTGACGCTCACCGACTCTAGCCCACCAAATTGTCCCCCCGCGGGGCCGCGCAGAAACTTCACCCCCGCCGCCGCCCATTGCCCCACCGTCTCCGCCCGATGGTTCTCCCAACGGCGACGCACTCGAAAGGTAACAAACCAAAATATGGCGAAAATTGCCATTAAAGCGAAACTACTTGCAACAACAATCCAGAAGGTATTTGGCTCGGTCATCAGGCCATTATAACACAACTACTTATTAAGGCCAGAATCCGCAAAGAGGCGCGAAGAAAGCGGAAGAAAAAGCTCCACCTATAAATTATTAGGTAATGGAACGTAGGAGTCCGCAATTATTTGCGGGCTGTCGGCAAAGGATTGCGGACTCCTAACCTAAATTTACAGGTGGAAAAAACTTAGCTTTTCTTGGTGGGCTTCGCGGATTCTGGTTGAATATTTTTAATTCTTAATTTTCTAGGAGCAAGCATGATAACCCATTCAAGTTACGACGTTGTAATTATTGGTGCAGGGGTAGCAGGATTAGCGGCAGCCCAACGGCTGCAGGAAGCAGGCTTAAACCCGTTGGTGTTAGAGGCGCGTGACCGTCTTGGCGGGCGCATTTGGAGTGATTATAACCTGACCGCCCCGGTTGAATTGGGCGCGGAGTTTATTCATGGTGAACATGCTGCCACTTGGCAACTATTAGCGCAAGCGGGTTTAACGGCTGAACCCTGGCCGCGTGAGGTGGCGAATTTCAAAGAGAAATTTCGCCGTTATGCCCAAGCCGACAAATTGTTACCCGCAGATACCGTTTTAGCCGAGCAAGTCTTACAACTATATGAACAAGTTGAGCATTATAACGGGCCAGAAATAAGCGTGGAGGCTTTAGTACAACAATTGACTCAACCTGATGACCCCGCCCGTTTCTATGTCTTAAGTCGTTTTGCTTGCGTGGAGGCGGCAGAGGTTAATCGTTTAAGTGCCAAATCTATGGCGGAGGAACGCCGTCAAAACAGTGCGGGAGGGCAAAATTTCCACATGCCCACAGGTTACAGTACCTTACCCCAATTTATGGCGCAATATCTCACCATTGAATATCACGTTGCCGTCCAGCAAATTGTTTGGCATGACCATGGCGCAACCTTACATCTCTCGAATGAACATACCATTGACACCCATCAAGTCATCATCACCGTGCCACTCAGTTTATTACAAGCCGACATCCCCCACTTTGAACCCGCTTTACCTGCGGCCAAACAGCAAGCCATTCACGCCCTGGCCATGGGTCAGGTGACGAAATTAGCTTTTTGGTTTAGCCATGTTTGCTGGCCTTCATTTAGTTTTGTGAACACTGATGGGCTGGTGTTAGCATGGTGGGCGGGGGGCAGCCCCACGCAACCCGTGTTAATGGGCTACGTCGGCGGGCCGCAAGCCTTAGAATTGGCCGCGTTAGGTCAGACGGGCGCGGTGGCGCAAGGGCTAACAGAATTGACCCAACTCTTTGGGGCGGAGATTGAAACGGCCTTCATCAAAGGGCAAATGGTGGATTGGTCAAGTGACCCATGGAGTCGCGGGGCCTATAGCTATACGCCCCTGGGCGCGGGGCAGGCCAGGGTAGAATTAGCCGCGCCCGTAGCCAATACCCTCTTTTTTGCAGGTGAGGCTACCTCCGTCAATGGGCATGTGGGGACGGTGCATGGGGCGATAGAGAGTGGTTGGCGCGCGGCGGCGGCGGTGTTAACGGGGCGGCAATCATAAATAATAATCACAAAAAAGGGGTATTATTTGGATAAAATTTGCTTTCAACGACCTTTTCCCAAAATTTAAGGTTCATGTCCGTACCATCTCCGCAAAGGTTTAGACAATTAAACGTATAATGTCATGTTAATCTTGAAAAGCTAAAATCGTTGATGATGGATGAGCCACCAGGAGAGTGTATGATGCAATTGATAACTAATCCCACCAAATTGAAAATTGAAAGCTACCCCACAAAAAATAGTGCGACGGTATCCCCTAAAACCGAGAACCAAGCTAAAGCGACTGATTGTGCCACTAAACCCTCTTTGCGTATTAAAGACCCGCATTGGTTAAATTTATATAAAGCCATTGATTTAGCGGGTTAATGAGGCTCTTTTTATTTGATGATATTTTTCTGGCTATTCGTGGTAGGGGTCCAAGATTTCAAATCTCTACAATGATATTTGACGAAATATCACCCCCCATATAGCTCATGAAACCACTGCTCCAAACTGGCTTTATCCAAAAAACCCTCCGAGGCAGAGGTGGTGCCGATTTTGTAGGAGGCAAAAATTTGCGCCAATTTAATGGCTTGGTAAGGGTCATGGTGGGTGAAGTAGCCATGCATAAAACCCGAAAATAAGGCATCCCCTGCGCCAATGGTGCTAACAATGGGGCGGGTATAAACGGCAGGAATCCGTTCCACAAAGTTATCTCGCCGCACTGCCAATAACGCCCCCTCCGCGCCCAAACCAATGACCACAATTTCTGCGCCATAACGATTGAAAACCGACCGCGCCCAATCCTCTGGCGACATGGGCAATAATTCATGGCTCATAAATAAAATGTTCGCCGCCTGCATAAAATCCCGATTGTAATCATCTTCTAAATTGGCAATGGCGTGAACATCCGTCGCAATCAATTTACCGAGTTGCTGCGCCTTACCTAAAAAAGGACGGGAGAAATTGACATTACACAGAATTAAAGTAGAACAATTACCCATAGCATAGTCAAAAATCGCTTCGGGGTAAATTTGCTCTTGGATATTTTTCAAATCCACATGGATTTGGCGACGACCTGATTGGTCATATAAGATAACCGATTGCGCCGTTTGTCCAATCAAATCAAGCACAAATTGGTCGCCAATACGGTCAGCAAAGAGGGCGCGATTAACCTGTTGAGCCGCCATATCTTGCCCCATGATGCTGACAAAATTAACGGGATGCCCTAAGATGGTTAAGGCTTTGGCGAGATTATAGCCCACGCCCGACACCGTGCTATTAATCCCAAAAAAGGGGTAGTTGACGGGATAATAATGCAACGGAAAATCGTTAATATGGAGGGTCGTTTCAATATTAACTAAACCTGAAATCAGAATATTGGTCATAATATTAGTTAATTTAGTAAAGAGGGATAGTTTTAGGCTATCCCTCCCCACCAAACTATTAAATCAAATGGATTGTAATACAACAACTAATCCCCTCACCCCCGCCCCTCTCCCAAAGGTAGAGGGGAGACAAGATACACCCTCGCCCTTTGGGAGAGGGCAGGGGTGAGGGTTCTAAATCTTCACTACTATTTCAAACTATTTGCGTCAACTAACGTCACCTGACCGAGTTTTTCCAATTGCGGTTTTAGTAATTTAGCGTTACCTACAACCACGATAATCGGCTGGTCAGAGACAATATATTTGGCTGCCGCAGCCCTGGCTTGGTCAGCCATGACGGCTGCAATGGTGCTGAGATAGCTATTCAATTCCTCAACGGGCAACCCCATCAACTGACGGCTGCTCAATTGACCTGCAAAGTCGGCGGGGTCTTCAATGGCTAAAGCAAAGTTACCAACAATTAAGCCTTTGGCCGCCGTCATTTCCGCCTCAGAGATTTTTTCGGTGCGAATACGCTTGAGTTCAGCCAAAATTTCTTGGATGGCCTCGCCCGTATGCTCCTGACTCACTTCCGTTAAAACCCGAAATGTACTGACATCATGGGGCTGCCCAAAACGGCTATAAACCCCATAAGTATACCCATGCTTTTCCCGCAGATTTTGGAATAGCCGTGAGGACGCGCCGCTGCCTAAAACGGTGTTAACCACTTGTAACGCATAACGGTCAGGGTTAAAAGCATCAATGCCTCGATTACCCACCTGCACGGTGGCCTGCTCCGCGTCAGGGCGGTCAATAAGATAAATGACGGAACTATCCCCCATTTGGGCGGCGGGATAAGCCCACCAATTGGTCATGCCAACTTTAGGCCAACTGCCAAAAACCCGTTGCGTTTCTGCCTTAGCCTCAGCCAAAGTCAAGTCGCCCACTATTACTAATAAAGCGTTATTTGGCACAAAGATATGTTTATATAAATCGTAAATATCTTCCCGAATTAAGCCATTAATGGTTTTAGGCGTGGCATAAAAACTATAAGGGTGGTCGCCATACGCAATCTTACCAAATTGCCGATTCGCCAAAATGCTAGGATTAACCTCATCCTGGGCTAAAAAGGTTAAGGTTTGCTGGCGTATAACCTCAAACTCCTTTTCAGGAAAGGTTGATTGACGAGCCAAATCTGCCACCATGTTAAAGGCCAAACGACTTTCCGTAACGGGCGCATTAAGCGACAAGGTAATCCACTCTAACGCAGCACTGGCTTGAACCTCTCCACCTGCCGACTCAATCAGGTGAGCAATCGTGTCCGCCGAGCGCGACCGCGTGCCTTTGGTCAACATGTCCGCCACAAAATCGGCTGCGCCTTGAGCTTCTTTACCTACAGAGCTATTTGACCCCTTCGCCACTAATTGTAATTGTACTTTAGGCACTTCATGCTGCGCCACAAAAATCACTTCCAAGCCATTATCTAACGTAAACCTTTCAAATGGAGGTAATTTCGTTTCCGTCAAGGGCAAGGCGGCGGGGGCAGTCTCACGACTAATTACGCCTTTAGGCAACTTGGCTAATTGCGCTTCGGTCAGTGGCTCTAAAATTTCCGTCGTCGGCGTAACCACCGTTTCCACTTGAATGGGTTTGACCAACTCACCTGGATATTTGGCCGTGACGACCTCACCTTTAGGGAGTGTAATGAGTGTATTCATGGGTTTATCGCATAAATACGTTTTTGCCACCCGTTGAATATCGGCTGGCGTAACGGCTTCATAACGCGCCAACTCCGCCGCGATGCTATTGGGGTCGCCAAAGGTTAAGGTATAATCTTGCAGCCATTCACTCGTACTTTGCACCGATTCACGAAATGAGGTAATTGAGCTAACCAACGTTTGCTGTTTCACGCGGTCTAACTCCGCCGCCGTCACGCCCTGGGCTATCACCGCGCTAAACTCTTGTTGTAACAATTTTTGCGCTTCATCTAATGAACCACCTGCATTAGGAAAAATTCCCGTATAAAAAATGGCTGCGCCCAAATAATCATTCAGCCCCGCGAAGGCCGTCGCGACCTTGCCCTCACGCACCAAATGTTGCTCAAAGCGGCTACTGTTGCCACTGCCCAGAATATCGGCCAATAATTTCAAAGCGTAATAATCAGCCTGACCACGCGGCGGCGCAACGACGGTGGTCGCCAAACGAGTTAGCTCGACCTGTGGGTCAGTTAAGGTTTCGGTATATCCGATTTTACAACCGTCAGCAGCCGTTTGCAATAGGGGAAAAGTATCTGGCAAGGGATATTGCGCCAAAATGGGCGTGATGGGCTGCCCTTTAGGAACATCCGCAAAGTAGGCTTGCACCAAAGTTTCGGTTAATTTAGGGTCAATATCACCAACAATGACCAACGTGGCGTTATTCGGCACATAATAGGTATTAAAAAAAGTTTGCACTTCCTTTAAGGTCGCAGCGTTCAAATCCGCCACGCTGCCAATAACGGCGCGCTCGTATGGGGCATAACCCTGCATGGGCAAGGTGAAAAGCCGTAAATTGGACTGACCATACGCCTTATTTGCGACCCGTTGGTTATATTCCTCAATAACCACTTGCCGTTCATTGTCAAAAGAGGCTTGTGTTACGGCTAATGAAGCCATGCGGTCACTCTCCAACCATAGAGCCAACGGCAATTGATTGGCGGGTAATACTTCCCAATAAACCGTTTTATCATCAACGGTATAGGCATTATTATTCGCGCCGACCCCTTCCAAATAGGCATGGTAGGTGTCGTCTGGCACATTTTTTGAGCCATTAAACATCATGTGTTCAAATAGATGAGCAAACCCTGAACGGTTCATGGGGTCATTCGCTCCACCGACACGATACGTAATGTTTACGGCTACGACAGGCGCAGAATGGTCTTCGGCCAAAATGACCCGCAGGCCATTAGGCAAGGTGTAATCATGCAACGGCAGCATGTAATCCACAAAGTTTAATTTTTTATCCATAGGTTCATCCGCGAACACCACCGAGGTTAAGGTGAGACAGATTAATATAACGAATATAACAGAAAACGGTTTTCTTAACATACAACTCCTTCTAAAATCGGTTAGGTATATTTTTTGCATAAAGAGATTATACTTGATAGGTCATTCATTTGGCTAGACCAGGGCTATAACGAATGTAGACGACATAACAAACAGCCTCATGAAGAGTTCATGAGGCTGTTTGTTGTTTTTATTGATTACAATTTAGGTCAATAAAATGCTGTGGTAACGCTAAATAAGTACCTAAGCAAAAGTTTTGCGGTACGTTTAGACCTGCAAGGTTTCCAAAACCTTGTAGGTCTTCCGCAAAATTTATACTCATCTAAATAACATGGGTGAGCGTTGAGGCGGGATAACTATCGAGATTCTTTTCGCCCAATTTTTCTCGAATTTGCTGGACAATTTGATTAAAATGTTGCTCATTATTAACGAAATCCAAATTATCCGATGGCACCATGAGAATGGGGCAAAGGGTGAAATCCTCAATCCAACCGTTATAAAGTTCATTCAACTGTTGCAGATATAGCGGCGAAATGCCGCGCTCAAAATCTCGCCCGCGCCGTTGGATGCGACCAATGAGAGTCGGTACACTCGCCTTAAGGTAGATGACGACATCAGGGATGGGTAAGAATTGGATAAATTCTTGATATAAATCGCGATACACTTGATAATCCCGTTTGGACATGCTGCCCCGTTGATATAAATTACGAGCGAAAATCTCGGCATCTTCATAAATGCTACGGTCTTGAATGACCGAATCGGGATGTTGCACGATTTCGCTTTGGACACGTAAGCGGCGCGATAAGAAAAATATTTGCGAATGGAAACTCCATTGACGCATGTCCTGATAAAAATCAGCCAAATAAGGATTGTCGTCCACTGCTTCATAGAAGGGAGTCCAGCCTAAATGTTTGGCTAATAGTTGGGTCAACGTACTTTTACCCACGCCCATATTACCTGCAATTGCGATTGAAAACTTTCTACTCATCTTCTTTAATCTCCTGTTTAAAACTGAACGCGAAAAGTACGAAAAGTGCGAAAAACGCGAAATTGCTATAACTTCTTATTTTTTACTTCCTACTTCTTAATCCCTACTCCTTACAAAAAAACACAAAAGCCACATGCAACGCCATTGTTGCTGCGGCTTTTGGACAATAAGCTAAACCTCAAGGCTTAACCTCGTGGAAAGGTGATAGCTGGTAAATAAATTGTTTGTAAGATGATAAAACTGATAATGCCCAGGCAATGAATCCAAGTATAACATGGCCGCTAAAATCTGTAAAATTGCTATTCTGATGGACAAATTGTCTTAAAAATAACATCATGAGCCAATAAAAAAGCGTAGCAACGTCAGTACATAAAAATGTAGCTGACGTTGCTACGCTGCTTATTCAATAAATAATTTTGCTTAAGGAGTGCGAAAATTTCATTTTCGCAGGTCAAAATAAAATTTTGACACTCCTGGCTATACATTTAGACCTGCAAGGTTTTTGAAACCTTGTAGGTCTGTAAATAACATTTTATTTCTTACTCCAAACTGCTTTAAACTCCGCAAACTGAGCTTCGGTCAGCCCACTATCGCCCAAATCAATGGACTCGTTGGCGCGGCCATGAAAATCCGTGCCGCCCGTCTTAAGTAACTGTAACTCATCCGCCAGTTGACCAATGACCGTGACCCAATCCACATTACCGCTAGGGCGGTGTCCTTCAT
>JFJP01024665.1_pt1 | contig 18230 bp, 6 predicted proteins | sample 431651 | NCBI WGS metagenome assembly JFJP01 (sample SAMN02602958, study PRJNA72255) | Microbial mat metagenome, whole genome shotgun sequencing project. | biome: fresh water; feature: sink hole; material: water; isolation source: purple microbial (photo- and chemosynthetic) mats found in...
CAGCTGCAGCGAAAAGTTTATACAGGTGCCATCGTTGGGCTCGGAGCAGCTGCAGAGCACCTGTGAAGCGAATCCGAACGAAACAACCGAAGCCCGGCTGGAAAAAAGTTTTTGAATTTTCGGCAGCCATTACTTTCAACTAATCGACGGAGCCAGTGCAAAACTAACTGCATCGAAGGGGTACAAGCAGTCGACTGCAGCTCGCGACTTTCGCATGCAGCGAGACCGAGGCTCAGTGTCGCCGTCTTCAGCCTGAATTTAGGAGGTCGTTTTGGCCTCGATAAGTGCGACTTAGTCCCGAAAAACCGGTCGATTTTTCATTAAATTTTATCCGAGGCCTGGGTCGCCGGAACAACCGACAGAGTTAATTAAACTCGAACGAAATTTCTCCTTTTTAATTCGACTTCTGATCATCTTTTAATTTCTCAGCAGTATCTTCTGATACTCGGAACCTCCTAAACGAAAAAATCCCAGACCAACAAACAAGTAAGTAGCCGGCGAATCTCGCCTTTTATACTTGTCCTGGGAGAGCGTTGCGGATGGTTTTTTTTCACCTCGAAACCGCGTCGATGCAGACAACACCGACTTCGATGCCTGCAGTGGAGCGAGCCAGCAGCACGACGCAGCCAGCTCGCAGCGCTGAGTCGAAATCGGTCAACAAAAACAGATTTGATCGAAGATTTGGCGCACTTCTGCGTCGATTAAGCGAGTCGCAGGGGTCGGGACTGGCCGAGGATAAATCCACCAGCGAATTAATTAGGCGATTTTGAGAGATTCGAGTCGAAGTGCGTGGACTGCGGGGGGTGGAGTGCGCCAGTTTGCTTTGAGTATACGGCTATCCTAGGGGCTTAGGTATGGATTTCGTTTAGGAAGAGTGATGAGAGTACCAGATTGTCGTGTATATACAGATGATTGATAGATTCTCCGACCCATGTTTGGTTGTCGTTTGTTCTTCTGAGATGATTCCCAGCATTCTACCCGAACCTCTACACCACACAGACAGTCTCCGCGAAGGAGTGTCCGGAGTCCTTCTCCTAGCTCGATGGAAAGGATCTGCACGCCGGGCCTACTGTCGCACAAAAAAACGATTGTCCACCATGGCAACTTTTTCTAAGATGCTGAAAGAGTTCAATCTCAGAGAGATCGGTGAGTGGCTCGTCAAGACGAAGAGCGGCAGGATATCCGGACTCGGACTTATACTGCTGATTCTGACATTGGTGCAGATGAGGAAGAACTCGAATGGAAAGATGAAAGGCGGTGCACCGAAGAAAGACAAAGGCAAGGGAAAAGGAAACGTGGACTTGATATTCGTGCGACGATTACTAAAGCTGCTGAAGATCGCAGTGCCTTCAGCGACAGACCCGATAGCCCTGGAGTTCATCCTGCTGAACGTGGCGTTGGTGCTGCGGTCGGTGATGACCATTAACATCTCTTTCATAAACGGCACGATCGTGAAGAGCATCATCCAGGCGAACTTCAACAGCTTCATCGGCAACATCTCGCGACTGGCCATGTACGCCGTGCCTGCCTCCTTCATCAACAGCTACCTGGACTACATCAACAAGAAGATCGCGCTGCGCCTCAGAAGCAGACTCAGCTACTACTTCCATGACAGCTACATCAAGGGCAAGTTCTTCTACCAAGCCTCGAACATCGACGCTCGCATCCCCAACCCCGACCAGCGCATGACCGAAGACCTGGAAAAGTGGTCGATGGCCGTCTCGAACCTCTACTCCAACTTCTCCAAGCCGCTGCTCGACATCATCTTGTTCTCTCGCAAACTCTCCGAGCTGCTGGGCTGGGTCGGCCCTTCGGTCTTGATCGGCTGGTACTTCGTCTCTGCAGTCATCCTGAAGGTGATCTCTCCTTCGTTCGGCCTGCTCTACGCGAACCAGCAGAAACTCGAAGGCGAGTTCAGAGCGAGCCACACGAACCTGCACCAGCACTCCGAAGAAATCGCTTTCTACCGAGGAGCGATATGGGAACAGGACCGCATGAACCAGCTGTACGACGTAAAGGCCGATTAGCAGAAACTTTACAACCACGGCGTCTTCGTGGCGACAAAGAAGCTGATTATGGGCGTCTTCGACTCGATCCTCGTCAAGTACGGCGCAACGATGACTGCATACGGCGTTCTCGGGATTCCAGTCTTCGGCAAGAAGAAGGAAGACTACATCCAGTCTGTCGGCAAGGACACTTCGGCCATCACGAGAGACTACATCAGAAACTCTTCTCTACTCATCTCGCTGGCGAAAGCGATCGGAAGAATCGTGATCAGCTACAAAGAAGTGCAGGAGCTGGCAGGCTACACCACGCTGGTCTACGAAGTCAAGGATGTGATCGACGACTTGAAGGCCGGCAGCTACGCGAGGTTCATGGTCGACGAGAAGAAGATGAACGAGAAGAAGGTAGTCAAGAACCTGTCCGAAAACCACGTGCACCCGCTGACTGCAGGCAAGGTGACCATCGGCAACCTGATAAAGTTCCACGAAGTGCCGATACAGGCCCCGAACGGAGAAACGCTGCTGACTCCGATGCGGTTCTGGGTAGGAGATGATCACCGCAGCTCAAGCCCGGAATGAACTGTCTCTTCATCGGCCCCAACGGATCAGGCAAGAGCTCGCTCTACAGGATCATGGCCCAGCTTTGGCCGCTTGCTGGCGGAGAGCTGACTGTTCCCCACCCCAGCAAGATTTTCTATTTGACCCAAAGAGCGTACCTGCCGAAAGGCAACCTGCGAGACCAGATGATCTACCCAGACATCGAGTCGAAGCTGAGCGACGAGAAGCTGCTGGAGATTCTGGACCAGGTGAAGCTGCGGAACCTCTACGACCGCGAAGGCAGCTTCGACAAGGTGAACGACTGGGTCGACATTTTGAGCGGCGGCGAGCGACAGCGGATCTGCTTCAGCAGGATCTTGTACCACAAGCCCGAGTTCGCCATCCTCGACGAGTGCACTTCTGCGGTGAGCATGGACTTCGAGCACATCCTCTACAAAGAATGCAAGAAGCTCGGCATCACCATGTTCACCATCTCGCAGAGAAGCTCGCTGCTCTCGCTGCACGACTACGTCCTCAAGCTCGACGGAGACGGAGACTGGACCTTCGAAGAATCGCTCAACGAAGACAGAGACGAGTTCGGAAACACCCGAACCGCCGAGCCCGTGCAAATATAAATAATTAATTCTTCGCCTGGCCTCTCCGTTAATTTGACTCACAGGCATGTCCTGCGGTTCGAGCCCTGCGAGCCGAATGCTCTGCTGGAAGCGGCTGAGTGGAGAGGAGCAGGCGTCACTCGCAGGATGCACCTGAAGCGCTGCTATCGGCTCGCTGCTGCTGTCGCTGCAAGAGGCCGTGCATCGGTGAGAGTCGGCTGGGTCTAGTAAAGCTGTTGGACCTAAAAGATTCGCTTTGGACTTTTATTTAACAGGGGGTTAATCAGCAAGAGGCATTAGTTATTTCTTCTCGTCTTTCTCGGTCTTGACTTCATCGCTGACTCCTTCGACGTCGAGGATGATGGCGACGCCTGCAAGGATCCACTTTCTGGGCTCGTATTTGGGAGGCGTGCGGAGCTGCGCGTTGAAGATGTAGGTGTTGCCTCGCATTTCGGTGCGGTAGACGGGACAGGTGTACTGGGTCTTGTCTTCTCGCTCGGTGTCGGGCATCTTGACGGACCTGCAGAGACAGACGGGCATCACGGAGTACATTTCTTTCGGCTTCGCTTCGTCCATGATGCCTGCCTGCCAGTCCCAGCTCGCACCGTCGAGCAGGAAGCCGTAGCAGTAGGCGCCGTCCTTGGCCGAGGAGTCGATGGCTTCGAGGGGCTTCTTGGTGAACTCTGTGGAGATGGTGAGCTTGTTGAGGTCGTCTTTCTTGGACTCTTGTTTGATGGCGGTGAGGAAAGACTGGGGGTTGAAGAGCAGGTTGATTCTGGTGACTCTGGGGATGTTTATCGGGTCGTCTTTCCAGGCAGACAGCTGCTCGATTCTGCGGAGCAAGTTGTCGAACCAGGTGGCCAGCGAGCGCTTGGCAGGGTAGGCGAGTTCGGCCCAGCCGTCGGGGACCTTCTCGAGGTTGAGGCAGGTCTCGAGTTTCTCGAGCTTCTCGGAGTAGGTCAGCTCTCCGTCTTTGGCTTTCTTCAGCTGGCCGAGCGAGGAGCAGATTTCTTCGAGCAGGTAGTTCATGTACTCGCACTCCTGCAGGAAGACGTTTTGGTACGGGCCTTTGTTTTCTGCGACTCTGTCTTTGATGTCGTCGAGGTTGAACATCTTCTCTTTGAGCACCCAGTCGTTCTGCACTTTGGCGATGTAGGAGTTCTCTGCGACTTTCTCTCCGGACTCTTCGCCGCCTTTCGCGGAGTCGGTGGGCTGGAGGGTGAGGAGCGTTTCGAAGAGGCTGTTGCACTGGTCGATTCCGAGGTTGATCTCTGCGTTGGGGTGGAGGCCGTAGTAGAGGGGCGTTTCTTTGTCTGCGAGTGCGGACTCGATCCTGCCCTTGAACTTCTCGAAGGAGACACCGGGAGCCGGGGTGCGCAGCGAGGCTTTGTCTCCTGCGTACGGCAGCAGCTCGAACTCTTCGCTGAGCAGGTCGTTGACCATGAGGCCTTCGAGGTAGGCTGCGCAGAGTCTGCGGTCCCAGTCGTCGACGATGTGTCCGCCGTACATGATCTCTCCGAAGATGTACTTGAAGTCTGCCCAGGGCAGTCTGCCCGATCCGGGGTCGATGTTGTTTTCGAGCACGCGGGCGGAGTCTCGGAGGTCGCCGATGTTGAAGGGGTAGAACATGTTCCAGCCTTTGGGTCCGAACTTCCTGCGCTCGATGAGGACGGAGTGGAAGTAGCAGAGGCCGAAGAGGACGGTCTTGACCTTGCCGTCTTTCTCGTCGATCTCGACCGGGTTGAAGTAGGTCCAGGCTCGCTTCATGTTGGCCTTGAGGCCGGTCGGGGGTTCGTTCGTGAGCTTGATGCACTTCTCGAGGATGCCGATGGGGATGGCTTTTTCGGGGGCGGCCGAGAGGAAGAGTCTGAACTTGTCCGAAGCGTTGCCTTCTTTGGAGAAGCGGTCCAGGATCTTTTCGAAGTGCGGCAGCCAGCTGGGCATGAGGTGCACGTTCTGGAGCATGATCCAGCAGCCGTCTTTGTAGGAGAGCTCGAGCTTCGAGTTGGCCACGATGTCTTGGCCTTGTCCGAGCGAGATGTTGTAGAAGTTGTTCTTATGCTGGCTGAAGCCTTCCTGCACGCCGAGTCGCTCGACTTCGCGGATCGGGTCTGCTCCTGGAGAGAGGATGAAGAAGATCGGCGTGTTCAGCTGCGACTCCTGCGTGGCGTCTTTGTAGGCGCTCTCGAGGATCTCTGCGAAGGAGAGGTTCTGGTCCATGCCTACGTACTTGTAGCCTTCGGGGAGCGCTTCGCGGATGAAATTGGAGAGCGCGGGGATCATGCGGTCGGCTCGCAGCGCGCGCAGCACCAGCAGCTTTTTGAAGGGCTGCTGGTTGACGAACTTCCAGCTGGGCGGCAGGTTCGCGGTTTCGGGGTTCTGCTCGCTGTACCACTCTTTGAACCGCGAGGCGAGCTCGTTGCCCATGCTCTCGGGGAGCTTCTCGAAGCCGTTGAGTTCGGCCAGTCGCAGGGTGTTGCCCCAAGCGGCGCCTTTGAGCCAGTCTTTGATGGGGTTGTCCACGCCGAGCTTCGGCACGCAGGTGAGGAGGTAGCGCATTTCTTTATCCGTGTACTCGATCTTCGGCAGCATGCCTTTGGACATGAGTCTGAAGGTGACCATGGTGAGGAAGATGATCTTGTGCTTCTCGAAGAGGCCTCGAGAGATCCACTGGTAGACGGTCTCGCGGATGACCAGCACCATGTTCGCGATGCGTTCTTTGGCGGGCTTGGACTCTTCGTGGGGCGTCTTGTGGATGCCTTTGTGGAAGAAGGTGTGGAAGGACTCGAGCGAGTACTGGTACATGTGGTCGACGTTGTTCAGCGAGATGATCAGGAAGTAGAGCATGGCGCCCGGTGGCTTTCTCGATCTGCTTCGAAGTGGTCTTGGTGATGTTGAGCGTGTTGATGAGGTTTTCGTCGTCGAGGATGGTGTCGGGGTTGGCCTTGGCCAGACTGGAGAGCAGCTCGTTGTCGAGTCTGACGAGTTCAACGGCGTCGGAGTTCATCTTCTTCATGACTTCTGTTTTCTTTCTTTCGAGTTCAGGCTTTTCGATGTCGACGACGAGTGCGAGGAGCTGGTCTTCGAGGCCGGACTCGGTGACGATGAAGTTGATGATGGAGCACTGTGCAGAGGTTTCTGGTTTGAAGTGTGGGTTGGAGAGTTTGCACTGGAGGAAGAGTCTGAAGTCTCTGTGGTAGTAGATGGGTTCTTCTTTGGTGAACATGATGAGCGGCTGGTTGCTGCCTTTCTTGTAGATGAAGGCGCGCGAGAGCAGCGGGTCGAGGATGGGGTCGATTTCTTGTCCGACGTTTTCGAGCATGACGATGCGGCCGTTTTGGATGGCTTCTTCGAGCTTCTGTTCCCACTTGTCTGCGTTGAGCGAGATGCGCAGCAGCTGTTCGGCTTCTTCGATGTCTGCTCCTCCTTCGCCGGTGGGGTCCGAGACGACGCGCTTCTTGAAGTTGTTGGGGTTGGCGACGTGTCCGGCGATCCACATGCCGCCCTGCAGCTGCGGGTCGATGATCAGCGGCCAGCGCTTGCTCGAGGTGATGATGGCTGCGTTCTCGATGGACATCTGGTCTTCGGGCAGGCCTTCGTTCTTCCAGGTCGCGATGGTGTCGGGGTTGGCCAGGATCTTCAGCGGCTCGATGCCTTCGGTGATGGGGATCTTGCGTTCTTTGATCTTCGCGATCCAGGTGTCTCTCCAGAGCTTGTTGCGGAAGTATGCGCTGAACGGAGCGATGTACGAGACGAACTCTGCCGCGAGCAGCGAGTCTCCGATGACTGTGAGGGTTTCGGACTGGAGTTTCTTCTCGTTGGAGGCCCAGCGCGTCTGGTTGCTGGACAGGCCGTTGACCAGTTCTTCGGCGTTCTGCATCTTCACCTGGTTCTTATTCTTCTTCTCTTCGACCAGTCGCTTCTCTTCCTGCGCAGCTTCGAGGCGCACCATCAGCTCGGCGACCTTCGCGCGCGTCCGCTCGACCTTCTGGATTACCAGCTCGAGCGCCTTGATCTTCTCTTCTTTCTCGCGGTTCGCTTCGCGCGACTTGCCCTCCAGCGGAGCGACTTCTTGGAAGGCGTCCGAGAAGCCGATGATTGCGTGCAGGTAGCCGCAGAGGTTTCCTGCTGCGTTGGACTTGGTGAAGATGTTGTCGCGGTTGAACTCGGGGTCAGCCAGGAGCTTCCTCAGGTAGTCTTTCTTTTTTTTGTCCATGACTCGAGCTTCGCCGTCAGCGAAGGCGACGAGTTCTTTCTTGAACTTGCCTGCCTCTTTCATCATCTTCTGGACATCTCCCCAGTCTTTGCTCGGATCCTTCTCGTTGTACAGGTCGACTCCTTTCTTCTTGTCCAGCAGGTACAGGAAAGCTCTTCCGGTCAAGACGACCAGGGCGCCAGGCTTCCCGAAACCCTTCATCTCACCGATGGCTTTCTCGTCCAGGTTATCGAGGGCTTGGATGGCTTCGTCTAGCTTGGGCTTGGCGGACTCGAACTTCTTGTTGGCCTCGGCCGCGATCTTCTCTGCTCTTTCTTTTGCTTCGTTGGTTTTGGTCTTCTCGATGTCTGCCTCTGCCTCTTCTTTCTCGGCGGCTGCCTTGTCTTCGTTGACGATCTTGAGCAGGTCGTTGGTTTTCTTGCTCTTTTCTTCGACTTCCTTGGAGATCTCGATGAGGTCGAGCTTGAGGTTTTCAACTTTGTCGTTGGTTTCTTTGAGGACGATGAGACTCTTGTTGAGTGAATTGATCTGTTCGTCGATCTTTTCGAAGTTGGACTTGTAGCTCATCTTGTAGAAGTCGATGAGTTCGAGGAAAGACTTGGGAGTGGTGTAGTTGTATCTGCGTTCTTTGTAGAGGAACTCTCTGTTGGTGTCTTCGATGAGCACGTGGGTTTCGGCCATGTTCTCGGCGAGGGCTTGTCTGATGTCGCCTTCGAGCTCCTCGACCTTGGGCGGCATCGGCATGTCTTTGAGGAAGTTGTAGGCCACGTCGTAGAGCGCTTGCTGGGGCCAAGGGTGGAACCAGTCGATCTGGCTTTGGTTGACGATACCGGGGAACTTTCTCGCGCGGATGCGGAGCGTGTCACCGACGGGCGACATGCAGAGACAGATGTGGAGGTTCTTGCGGATCTTTTCGACGAAGTAGAGGTAGAGACTGTCTGTGAAGCCGCTGTTCTTCGCTTCGTTCTTGAGCGTGGCGAGGTGCTGGTCGAACTCCATCTTGTCCCAGATGCCGGAGATGTAGCCGGAGTTGAGGATCTCGTTGAGGTAGATCAGGATGTTCTCGTTGGAGAGCTGCGCGTCGGTGGCGAGGAAGGTCTTGGTGACGCCTGGTGGCTTGGTGACTTTCTTGAAGATGTTGATGAGGAAGGTTTTGAAGTCTGCGATGTTGAAGTTGGAGGTGACTTTGATGGTGTCGAGTTCGTGTTGGTGGAGGAAAGCTGCGAGTCGGGTGAGGGACTGCTTGCCCGAGCCTCCGACTCCGACGAGCAGCGCGTTGCCTGCGGGTCTTTCGATGATTCTGGCGATCTTGCAGATGTGCATGATGGCTTCGATGAAGAGCACGAGACTCATCTGCGAGTTGCTTTCGTTGTACTCGGCGAGCTTCTCGGTGAGGCACTTGGCCAGCTGGGCGAGGTTCTTGATCGGCAGGTAGAACTTGTCGTCCATGGCTTCCCAGAGCGAGATGAAGCTGGTGAAGATGTTCTCGTCGGAGATCATCTCGTTTCTGAAGGGCTCCTTGTCGTACTGCAGCTGGCTGCCGAGCGTGCCGTAGGCGATCTTGAGTTTTTCTTTGAACATCGCGATGTCGTCTTTGTGGATCAGCCTGTCTTCGAAGACTCGCCTGCACTCGTGGGCCCAGAGCTTGTAGATGTCGAAGAGGCGCTGGTTGTAGTTGGCCGGGGTGGCGAGCATGAGGCCTTCGGTGACTCGAGAGAGGTCTCTGAGGTTGAACTGGTAGTGGAACTTCTGGGCAGTCGGGCTGAAGTACTTGCCTTCTTTGAGGATGGATCCGAAGAGGATGTAGGTGGCGTCGACGAGTCTGTCCGCGACGTTGTTGATCTCGAGGTTGAACTTGGAGAAGTGGCCGTCGAGGATCTTCTTGTAGATCTGCTTGATGATGACTTCGTCGGGGGACTGGACTGCGAAGACGGAGAAGTGTCTCTGGAGTCTGAGCTCGATGGTGAAGGAGCCTGCCTTGGGGTTCATGCAGCCGCAGAAGTAGAGGTCTTGGAGCGTGATGTATTCTTCGAGGTTTTCTCGGTCGTAGACGATGCCGTAGTCGATGATTTGTCTGAGCAGCGCGATGGGCGACTGGGTGCCGTACTTGTCTACGTAGGGCATGTTCATGTCGTCGATGAAGAAGACGAGGCTCTTGCCGCTGAGGCCGTAGAACCTGGTGCCGAGCTTGCCGATTCCCGAGGTCATGATGCTTTCCTGCAGACTGGCCGAGCTGGTCTTGGAGGAGAAGTTGGTGTTGTAGGTGAGCAGCGTGTCGCTGTACTGCAGACTGTTGAGGTACTGGTTGATCACCGCGGTCTTGCCCGTGCCTGCGGAGCCGACGAAGAGGATGGGTTTCTTTGCGCGCACGTGGAGGTCGACGAGTCTATTGAGGCGCACGGTGTTGATGGTGGGGACGAAGATGCGCAGGAAGTTGATGTCTTCGATGGACTCGAAGTCTTCCACGGTCCACTCTTCCCAGGTCTGCTTGGCGCAGTCGAACTGGAAGTCGTAGATGGGTCTGAACTTGTTGCTGCCTTCGATGGGTTTCTCTGGGATCTTTGCTTTGGACCTCCAGGAGTTGATGAAGGCGGTGTAGGGGTCTTTCTCGTCGGAGAGGTCGTTGGCGATGGGGCCTCCGTAGCCCCACATGGCTGCGAAGTAGAAGATGCCTTCGTAGGCGTTCTTCTGTTCGTTCTCGCCGAGCTTTTGGATGGCTTCGTAGTTCTCGAGGACGAGTTCGTCGATGAGCGCGCAGGTGGTTTGCACGAGCTGGATCTCGACCACGGGGACGATTCTGTTGAACTTGAGCTCTTCTCCCTTCTCGAGCAGGCCGAAGCACTTCATGAAGACGCTCTCTGCTTTCTGGTCGAAGATGGCTTTGCGGAACATGTCGTTCTTGCTCTCGAACTTGACGCGGTCGATCTCTTCTTTCCTGTGGCTGTGCAGCCAGGAGTCGAAGTAGGGCTTCCAGCCGATGTCTGAGTCGTTGATGTAGAGGACGCCTGCTCGGGAGACGGTGGCAGGGGTGGCGTTTCTGAGGTTCGAGATTTCGAAGATGAGTCTCATGGAGGCGCTCATGGGGAAGCGGTCGTTGGAGACGAGCGTGAGGACTTTGTTGTCGTCCATCACGGTGTTCATGGACTCGATCCACTCGGGGTCGATGTCTCCGTCCAAGATGGTCCACTTGTGCTTGTGGAAGGGCTTGTACTTGGAGAGCTCTTTGGACTGGTTCCGGATGATCGAAGAGATGACGCCGTTCTTGAACTCCTTCGTCTTGGTGAGCACGCCGAAGAGCTCGTCCGAGGTGACGGCCTTGGGGTCCAGACAGTCTTTCTCGAAGTCCTGGCCCTGAGACTTGTAGGTCGCCGCGAGGGTCTTCCAGACGGTCGTCTTGCCGCAGCCGGGAGGGCCGATGACGAACACGCAGTGGCGGACTTCGAGGATTTCGGAGAGCTGGACGCACTTGGTGCAGAAGGCGGAGTCTGGGATGAGCTTGCTCTTTTCGGCGACGATCTGGACAGCCTTCTCGAGCACCTCGTCGATGATGACTGGAGGGTCTTGGCCTTTGAAGAGGTCTTTCAGGAGGTTGATGAAGATGGGTTTGTCCTCGGAGTAGATCTTGGGCATGTTGAAGTCTCTGAGCGCGCGCATGAGCAGGGGGAACTCGTCCATCGAGGCGTTCTCTTTGGCTCGCTTGAGCTTGCCTGCCTGCCGCAAGACGGACTTGACGGCTCTGAGGCCCCAGTCGTAGTGCTTCTGTTTGGAGAGCAGACTCCTGGAGAGGGTGTAGAGCGTGACGAACTTCTTGGCGAGCTCTTTGGCCTGGTCGTAGCCTTCGGACATGAGCATGTTCTCGCAGATGAGCACGAGGTCGGGGACGACCATCGCGCAGGAGCGGAAGAGCGCCTTGAGCGACTCGGGCAGCTCGGTTCTGCCTGCGTAGCCGGGGTTCATCGTGATGAAGATTCCGACGGTGTCCTGCAGACTGATCTCTTCTTCCATGAAGCTGAACTTCTCTTCTTTCGTGCGCAGCAGCGTCCGCAGGGCTTCTTGGATCGACTTGACCTGAGTGGAGACCACAGACAGCACTTCGATGGAGATGCGGTTGAACTCGTCGAAGCAGCCCCAGGCGCCGGTCTGGGAGAGGCCCATGAAGTTCTGTCCGAGGGAGTCCGTGCTCATCTGTTCGGAGCAGTTGAAGACGAAGACTGCCAGGCCGATGGCGCGGCCGAGGTCTTTGGTGGTCTCGGTCTTGCCCGTGCCTGCGGGTCCGGCAGGCGCGCCTCCCATGCAGAGGCCGAGCGCTTGTGTGAGGGTGATGTAGCAGCGGTCGGTGAGCGGCGTGATGACGAGTCTGCCGCAGTTGCCGATGTACTCGTAGGAGTAGAAGCGCGACCAGTCGACGATGCGGATGACTGCTTTCTCTCTGTCTTTGCTCTGCTCCCACTCGAAGCGCTGCTTCTGGCCTTTCTGGATGATGTCTTGGATCTCGTTGGTGAGGAAGAACTTGAGCTGCGAAGACCACTGGAAGTTCTCTTTGTCGTTGATGCCTGCGAGCATGAGCTTCTCAACCGCGTCTCTCGAGTGCACGTCGATCGTGATGATCGTGATGATCTTCGAGCGCTCTCCGGGCGTGAGGAAGTTGCGGACTTTGGAGGTGAGGATGCCGATGCGGTTCTTGATGCCGTTGAAGCATTCCTTCATCCCGCTGGACATGCCGTCCTCGATTTCGTCGAAGGCTTGGTGCACGTCTTCGGTCCAGATGATCTGCACGACCTGCAGAGCGATCTGCGCGCAGTAGCCGGCGATCCAGTCCATGCGCTTGCTCTCGGGGACCTTCTCGTTCTTGATCACTTCGTACGCAGCGTTGCGAGCGTTCTGCAGGTAGATCTCGAGCGTCTCGCGCATCTTCAGTTCGAGGCGGTAGAGCCAGGTCTCCACTGCGTCTGCAGGCTCGAAGTTGGTGAAGAACATGACTTCTTCGTCGTCTTTGGAGAGCATGCCTTCTGCTTTGATGGAAGTCTCGCCTTCCTTCTGCTTGGCGAGCTTGAGTTTCTTGAGGCCGTCGAAGAGGTCGCCGAGGTACTCTTGGGTGATCTTGGCGGGGTTGTTGCCGTTGGAGAGGATGTCGATGAGGGTCTGGTTGGAGACGAAGTAGAAGCGCGGGAACATCTTCTTCTTCTGCTCGAGGTAGTTGTTGAGCTGCTTCTCGCAGAACTCGATCGACTTGAGGATGCCTTCGAGGTCTTCTCTGCGCTCGAGCGTGCAGATCTCGTACATGACCGGGTTGAGCAGCGCGTCGCCCATGATGGTCTTGAAGTCGTTGTGTCTCTGCTCGAAGATCTTCGTGGCTTCGGGCAGCTGGCCTCGGATGTCTTCGGAGAGCAGGAAGATGTTCACCAGCCGCTTCCAGTTCTTCTGCACCTTCTCCCAGACGACCAGGTTCTCGTCGATGTAACCGAGGCGCAGCTTGAGCTCGTCGAGGTCTTTCTTGAAGATCTCCACGGACTTGCCCTGCGACAAGAGGTTGAGCACTTTGAGGTTGTCGATGCTGAGGTCGTTCTGCACTTCGTCGAACTGCTTGAAGATCTTGATCTCTTCGTTGACGAGCTGGAAAGACTCGAACTGGAAGGACTTCTCTTTCCAGGTCTTCATGATGTCGTTCAGCGTCTTGCCGATGGTGTTTTCTTTGTGCGCAGTATCGGTGAGTTCTATGACCTGGGCCTCGAACTTGTGGATGTCCACGCGGACCATGTCTGCGAAGCAGAAGGATGGGTTGTTCTCTTCGATGGGCGTGTTGACCACTTTGGACAGCTGCTGCCAGTGCCTCTTCTCGAGCTTGCTTCCGGCCAAGAGCGAGATGCAGTTGAGGATCTTCTTCATGTTGTTCGCTTCTTCAAAGAGAGCCGAGTAGCCTCGGAAGAGCTTGACTTCTCTGGGGGCCCTCTTGAGCACCTCGAGGTACTTGAGGTTGTCTTCGGAGTACTCGGAGATGTTGATCTTCTTCCAGAGCACGTTCATCCAGGAGTCGTAGCTGTACCTGATGACAGAGATGAGATCCCACATGGTCTTGAGCTTCTCGATGTCTTGCTGGCAGTCTGCGATTTGCTTGTACTTGGTCTGCTCGAGTTCGAAGAGGTTCTCGGACTTGTTGAACTGCTTCGCTCTGGCTCTGAAATCTTCGAGCTTCTTGAAGTACTGGTCGAGCTTGTCGTAGGAGTTCTGGATCTCGGTGAGGGTCATGGTCTTGGCGTAGTCGAAGGGCGCTTCGTTCATGAAGGCGCTTCTGAAGCTGGCGATTTCTTGGGAGAAGCTGTTGATCTGTTCTTTGAGGATGGCTGTTTCGTGCTGCTTGAGGGGGAGGATGGCGTTCTTGACGTTCATGACTTTGCTCTGGCTTTCGAGGAAGGAAGAGCTGATCTCTTCGACGATGGCGTTGAAGTCGTCTCCTTTGGAGTCGGGCGACTTGTTGGAGTCGAGCTTCATCTCGACTTCGTTGTCTTTGAGTCGCTGGATCATTTTCTTGACGAACTCGATGTTGGTGGAGATGCGTTGGGAGACGATTCTTTCTTTGTTGAGGACTTCCATGGTTCTCCTGAGCAGTGCGGTGTCTTCGGGGTGCTGGCTGGGGTCTTTCTTGATGCCGTCAGCGAGGTACTTTTTGAAGGCTTCGCAGTTGGAAAGGAAGCGCTTGACTTGGTTGAGGAAGAAGTTGGTGTACATGTTGATCCACTGGTCGACTCTGGTTTCGAGGGTGTTCTTGAGGGGGTTGGAGTTGATGCGGAGCCACTCGATGTCGTCGGAGGTGGGCAGCAGGAGGACTTCTTTCTTGAGCTTCTTGAGCTCTTCGATCTTGCGGTCGAAGTTCTCGAAGGGCGGCACGCGCGTGGTGATGCCCTCCATCACCGGGTTGTTCTTGTCGGGGTCTTCGCGGTCGGGGTCGTCGATCTGGGCCAGCATGCTGGCGGGGAGATCTTTGACGAGGAACTCCTTGAAGGCTTCTTCTGGGTTTTGGGTCCAGAGCATCTTGAAGGGCGTGTACTGGATCTTCTTCTGGTCGGTCTTGTCGCAGATCTTGTTGATGTTTTCGTTGATGCTGGCCATGATGGCTTTGATTTCGAAGTCGTCGTGCATTTCGTTGATGTAGTCGCCGGTGCTGGTGTCGATTCTGCGGATCTGGCAGGCGTAGCTGACGTAGTCGTTGACGATGGTTTTGATGATGCTGCGGATGGACTTCTGGTCGTTGGGGTTGCTTCCGACGTCGGGTTCGTAGTGGATGCCGTTGTTGATGACGTCGAGACGGACCTCGAAGAGCGGGACGTACTCGAGCGAGCGCTTGCCGTCTTTCTTGATCTCGATGAGGTTGTTGAGAGTGCGCAGCGAGTTGCAGATGGTCTTGCAGAGGCCGTCGATGACGATGTCGTTGATGAACTCCTGGTAGTCGCGGAACTCCTTGCCTTTTTTGTTGGCCAGCTGGATGCGGTCGGGGATTTCTTTGATCTTCTTGTGGATGTTCTGGCCTTCTTTGTTGATGCTGTCGGACTGGATGGCGTGGTAGAGGATGTGCTCGTTGAGGAACTCTTCGGGACTGATGGGTTTGAGTTTGCGTTCGTTGAGCTGTTTGTTGTCTGCGTTGAGGTTGGAGAGCTTGGTGCGGATCTGGTCGAGGTCGTTCTTCATGTCTTGGACGATCTGGTGGACGTCGCTGATCTGCTTGAGGACGCTGGTGATGAAGGTGTCGATGTCTGGCGACTTCCACTTGAGCTCTTCGATGCCGGGCTTGAGGCTTTCGTTCATCTTCTCGATCTTGGGAAGGACAAGCGGTTCCTCGACGGGCTCGAGCTTGGTGACGACGAAGTTGTACTTCTCGACGATCATGTCCAGCTTGTTGACCTGTCTCCTGTAGGTTTCTGCCTTCGCGTAGACCTTCTCGGCAGCCTGCGGGATCTCCTTGTCTTCGAGCATCTTCAGGTACTTGACTTCGCGGAGCAGCTTGACCAGAGATGGGTCGAAGTTCACTTTGAGGGTCATGTCGATGTCATTGCGGACCAGCAGGAACTTGTCGAGCTTTTCCAGCGCGATGTTTCCTTCTTCTTTCTGCCAGTTGAGCAGCTTGTTGTTTTCGTAGTCGCTCAGTCGCTGTTCGATGGCTTTCTTCATCTTCTCGACGTCCTTGAACTCCTCCTTCTCTTGGATGTCTGGAGAGATCTGGGCGAGTTTCTCGAGCGGAGCGTTGATTCTGCCTTTCAAGCTCTTGGTCCAGTTGAGGGTTCCGGCGACGAGAGGCAGGTTCTTGTAGAGCGCTTGTTCGTCCATCTTCTCTCCGTCTGGTTTGGCGAAGGTGGAGTAGATCTCTTGGACGGTTTTGAGGTCTCGCTTGTATGTTTCGATGAGGACGATGTGTTTCTTTTCGAGTTCGTCTTGGATGATGGGTCGCTTGAGCAGTTCGTCGAAGGAGTCGAGGAGTCTGAACTTGTCGCTGAGGGTGTCGGTGTCGTCGAAGGCTTGGGTGATGACAGCAGCGAGTCTCCTTTCGAGTTCTTTGATTCTGTTCCTGAACTGGAAGAAGTGTTCGTCGAAGATTTTCTTGGAGATGTCCATGATGTCGTATTCGGAGTCTTCGTGGTGTTCGGCGCCTTCTTTCTCTTGGTGGCCGTCGTGTTCGGGGCTGTGGAAGTCAGTGACTGCTTTGTTGAACTGGTCGAAGATTTGTTTGACTGTGAGTGTGAGGTTTTTTCCTTTGGTGCCTCCGATTTCGATCTTCTCGAGTTTGTTGAACTGCAGGATGGTTTCTGCGATGTGCATGATGTCGTGGCAGCGTTCGAGGAAGCTGTCCAGCCGGATGAACAGCGCGTTCATGGGCAGGCCCCAGCCCTGTCCGTTTTTGAGCGTCTTGGACTGGCTCTTGAAGGAGAAGAAGCTGTTCTTGAACTTCGCGCAGACGTCGATGGTGATGGCGAGCTTCTTGACCACGTCTGGCACCAGCTCTTTGTTTTGGATCTCCAGGATGATGGTTTGGCCGGGCACGTAGGTGCCTGCCTTGGCGATGATCGCGTTGCAGATCTCGCGGATCAAGACGACCAGTCGTGCGGGCTTGTTGTAGTAGGCGGAGCGCTCCCAGATCATGAGGATGACCTTCATGATGGGGTCGAAGAGCTCGTGGATCTTCGTGAACTCGAAAGAGCGGCTGTTGAGCAGCGTGAAGTACTCCTGGAGCGTGCGCAGGTACATGTAGTTGTCGTTGGCTTCGTCTCGAGCCTTCTTGATCAGCTCTTCCTGCTTCTTGAATTCGCTGGCGTAGGTCGACTTGCTCTCTCGGAGCGTCTTGAGGATCTGGATGACCTCGTCACTTCGGATCTGGTTGTAGATCGAGTTGAGGTTGTCGGCTTTCTTCTTCCAGAACTCGATCTCGACTTCTGGGCCAGGGTCTTTGCCGGACTTGAGGTTCTGCTCTGGCTCAGTGTCGAGGACTTTGCGGATCTGCTTCATCCAGGTGATGATGGAGTTGTTGAAGATGTCTGCTTTGTCTTTATCGCTGATGTCAGTCGACACCATGATTTTCTTCGGAGGCAGCGGCAGTCTGGTTTCTCCGTGCACTTGACCGATGGTCAGGTACATGTTGGCGTTGAAGGTGTTGAGCTTCTCCATTAAATCCTTGGAGATGAGGTCGGTCCAGCCTTTTTGGTTGGCGGTGTTTTGGAGCACTGGGACGAAGACCTCGTTGGAGAGCGTGTGGAGGAACTTGAGAGGATTGCTGCCGACTTCGATGTGCGTGAGCAGTGCGATGTTCTCTTCGGTGAGTTTGGACGCGGGGTTGTTCATGAACAGGTAGCACTTCCTGGTTCCCAAAGGGAATTTCGCGTCGGAGTGGAGAACCTGAAAGACGTTGTTGGTACCAGTACCTAAGACGAAGAAGCTTTCGACAAATTTTCCTTCTTGGGTCAGTTCTCTGAGTCCGTGGACGAACTTTTCGTTGCTTTTGTTCTTCAAATCGTATTGCACATAGTGATCACGATTTGCATCTGGTGGCATGACGGCGATGGCGATTCTCTTGAGCAGGGCTTCCACTTTTGGAGAATACGAGTGATCGTCTTGGTTGAAGTCATCCTCGTCAGCGTTCATGGGAAAGAAATTATTAACTTTTCTCCAAAAAAGATAACTGGAGCAGTGCCGATCAGATACCGATACCGACGGCGGGACAAAAGCATCAACGCGAGTTGAAAATCGAAAAAAGTATTATTCGTTATATAATCCCCAGACCATGACGGTGCAGAAGTAGTCGTCCTGGGTGAGCCACGGCTACCTTGATGAAGGTGCAGTCTGCGTAGTTGTCCAGCTTGTCGTCCCAGAGACACTGCGACATGATGCGCAGTCCCTGTCCCTTGAGCTCGCCGATCACGCACTGGACCATCAGCTTGTAGCGTGGAATCCGCACGTCTTCCACTCCTCGCTTCAGCATCTCTCGGATCTGCTGGACCAGCTCGCTCGCCAGGTTCGTCGCGGCCAGCTGGTCGTACTTGAAGTTCGTCAGCTTCTCGTCCACCTTCTTCTTTATGGCCAGTCGGATCTTCGATGGGAAGAACCTGCGGTCAGTCGGACCTACCGCTCTGCTTCGGACGGCTCCATCTCGTACGTCGGCGGCTGGTCCGCTTTTCCACTTGCCATGGCTAGATTATTAATTAACTGCGCGAGACACAAAGCTGCATGCCGTTCTTTCTCTCAGTCGCTGCAGGCCGTCGGATGAGGGGGGCTGTCTGCATTCCCCGAGACGAGCCTGGCTGTCTCTGCGGAGCGGAGGCGAGGACTGTATTATTTATTTGCGGCTGGCTGCTGGGGTTTGGGGTTTGGGGTTTGGGG
>JFJP01011285.1_pt1 | contig 18227 bp, 9 predicted proteins | sample 431651 | NCBI WGS metagenome assembly JFJP01 (sample SAMN02602958, study PRJNA72255) | Microbial mat metagenome, whole genome shotgun sequencing project. | biome: fresh water; feature: sink hole; material: water; isolation source: purple microbial (photo- and chemosynthetic) mats found in...
TTCACATTGAACATGCTGATGAGCCTTTGCCCGACGGCCGTTTGTTAAACACCTACGGCCATCACTCTTTTTATGTGGTCTATCAATGGTCGCGCAAAACGGCCAGCCAAACTCAAGCGGCTGCCCCTGTCACCACCCCCGTTCAGCCCACCCAACCTGTCGTCGTAACCACTTCCATTACTCCCGCCGCTACGGGCAATAAAACTATTGTTCATTACGTATTATTAGGCTCAGATAACCGCCAAGCCAACCTCGCCGCCGCTACTGATTACATTGTGAAATTTGGCGTAACAGTTGGTTCTAACCTTGCCGAAGCCAAACAAGCTCAAAAAGTCACCGTTTTAGGCTCTGGTATCAGCCCGACAGATTTCGTATCCTTGCAAGCGGCAGGTTGTCAAGTTGAAATCATTGCCGAAAATGTCGGCAATGCCCTCGCCACCCGCGTTCAAAGCGGTCAATCATTCGTGGCATGAAACTCGCTCTATTCCTCGTAGCCCTGCTGTGGGGGGCCGCCTATTGGCTCACCCAAACACGGTCTAAAACCGTCAACCACCATTTACCCGAACTTATCGCCGCGAGTGGCGCGTTAGCGGTGGCTACGGTGGCCTTTTTTTGGCAAATCCTCCTCACCCCAAACCATTGGATGCCTGCGGGTGGGGGGGATTTAGCCCCCTTTTTATCAAACCATTGGATGCCTGCGGGTGGGGGGGATTTAGCCCCCTTTTTATACCCCAATTATCGTTTTGCCGCCGCCCAACTCTGGCAAGGCGTTCTCCCCCTCTGGAATCCCCACCTTTATAGCGGCACACCCTTCGCCGCCGACATTCAAACAGGGCTATTTTATCCCCCCAATTGGCTGCTTTTCGCCCTCGGCCCCAATTTCAGTTATGAATCGTTAGAATATCTCACCATCGCCCATTTCTGGTTAGCGGGCTTTAATATGTATCTTTGTTTACGTTGGTTGGATTTGCCCTCACCCCAACCCTCTCCCAGGGGGAGAGGGAGTTTTTCATATCCCCCCTCTCCCCCTGGGAGAGGGGACGGGAGTGAGGGTAGCATTGACTCCCCTCGCCCAATGGGAAAGGGGCTGGGGGTGAGGGTACACCCCCTCGCCGCGCTTTTCGGCGCGATTGCCTTTGAATTTAGCGACCTATTTATCGTCCATTTTGGCAACCTAAACCTGATAGCCGTTGCCGCGTGGCTACCGTTAGTTTTTGTATTATTTCAGCGCAGTCTGTCACGCCAACGCGTCAACCTAGCCATGCTCAGTGGCGCAGTCTTAGCCCTCGCCACCCTCGCGGGGCATATCCAAATCACCTTATTTATTTTGTTAGCTCTCGGTTGGTATGCGCTCAGTGAACTTAAACCTCACAGGTTAAGCCTCAGACCCAACCCCACCCCAGCCCTCCCCTTTGAAGGGGAGGGAGTTTCATCTCCCCCTGATGTCGGGGGGATTAAGGGGGGTCTCACTCCGTTTGGCTATCTTTTTATTACACTCATGGTCATGGTTGGCCTCTCCGCCATGTTGCTGCTACCCGCGTATGAAATGAGCCGTTATACGCCCCGCGCCGAATTGCCTTATAATGAAGCAGCACGCTATTCCCTCCCGCCCATTCAACTGATTGGCCTACTCATCCCCAATTATTTTGGCCGCGACCCCGCCCTGCATTGGGGGCCATGGGACAGAGTGGAAACAGGATATATCGGAATATTAACTCTTATATTAGCCCTCATGGGACTTGCCCTCAGCCCTCAGCGGCTCAAATACTATTTTGCCACGTTAGGATGTGTCGCTTTATTACTCTCACTTGGTGGCTACAGTTTGGTGCATGGCTGGCTTTATGCCCTCATGCCTGGTTTCAATCAATTACGCGCTCCCGCCCGATTCATCTTCCTGTTAGATTTCAGCCTGGCCGCACTCGCCGCGTTCGGTTTACAAACATTACTATCACCCCTAAGTGAATTGTTAGAGCAACGTTTTCAGCAAATCCGCCGCGCCCTCACCTGGGGTTTAGGCGGCCTCATGGTCATGGCCTTGCCGCTGGCCTATTATGCCGTTCTCGTGACGCAAGACCGCGACCCCACCATTTTTCAACGCGCCACCTCCGCCGCAACGGGCGCGGTTATATTTAGTTTAATTGCGGCAGCGAGTCTAATTTTACTTCACCTGAAACCTCACAGGTTTCTAAAACCTATGAGGTTTGGCCTGACCGCGATTATCATCTTAAGCCTAGATTTATTTACGCTAGGTTACAATGTTGACGTGGGACAAACAAATCCCACTGAAAAATTTAACCATGCTGAAGCCATTGCCTTCCTAAAAAGTGACCCTAGTTTTTATCGCATTGAAGTGACCACCGATGTCTGGCATTTATGGCAACCTGACACCGCCTTAATCGCAGGGTTGTATGATGTGTGGGGCTTATATAACCCCTTAACATTGGCTGACCCGACCCTTTATTGGAGTGGCGCGCCACCCCGTAATACGGGACGTTACAATTTTCTCGGCATAAAATATATCATTGCCAGCAAAGCAGGCGCGCCTGGTGATGGCAATATTGTGCCTGTTTTTGACCAAGACCCCGATATTAATATTTATCTCAATTTAGATGCCGCTAATCGGCTGTTATTCATCAGCCAAACCACCGTTGTCACCAGCCATGAAGCGGCATGGGAGGCCATTCGGCGTGATGAGTTTAACCCGACACAAACCGTAGTGTTAGAATCGCCCTCACCCCTGCCCTCTCCTAGTAGGAGCGATTTAACCTCACCCCAACCCTCTCCTAGTAGGAGCGATTTAACCTCACCCCAACCCTCTCCTAGTAGGAGAGGGAGTCAGGTAACAACATTAGCATTATTACAATATAATTTAGCTAAAATTAAAGTCGCCATAGAAAGTGACCAGGCAGGCTATCTGGTTTTAGCCGATAGTTATTACCCAGGTTGGCAAGCCACTGTAGACGGGCAGGCCGCGCCAATTGAACGGGCGAATTACGCTTTTCGTGCCGTCCCCGTGCCTGCGGGCGCGCATACGGTGGAAATGGTTTTCCGCCCTATGACCTGGTATCTGGGCTTGGCAATCAGTGGGTTGACCGCGTTGGCGTTGGTGGGGTGGATGAGCAAAAATATCCTGAAGCCATTATGAACTATCTTATTTTACGCCTAGCAAATCTCGCGTTACAATACCATAGCCTACTCAGTGATTTTAGCCTCAGCTAACAAGGAGTTATCACCATGCCCTCGCCTTTTCCAGGAATGGACCCTTACATTGAAAACCGTGCTTTATGGTCAGATTTTCATAATAATCTGGCCTCACAAATCCGCGCCAAACTTAATGCCACCATTCAACCCAATTATTTCGCTCGGATGACTCCCCATGTCACCTACGATATCATTGAAGTAAATGCTATGCAACCATACAGTAACCCTTTGTCACAAAAACCACAGGGCATTTATCCTGATGTGTCGATTTGGAAAAATAGAGTCCCTGCCACAGGTGGCGTAATGATAGCCCAACCGATAACCCCTGCGCCCGTCGAGAGCAAGGTTAAATTAGAAGTGCCATTGCGCCTGTATAACATTGAAATTCGCGAGGTTGAATCAAAAGGATTGGTAACGGTGATTGAAATTCTGTCACCCGTTAATAAACAACCAGGGCATGAAAGTTATAAAAGTTATCTACGTAAACGGCGCGACCTCTTGCGCTCAGAAGTGCATTTGCTGGAAATTGATTTATTACGTGGCGGCAAACGACCTCCCCTCGAAACCGAAGTGCCGCTCGCGCCCTACTATGTCACGCTCAGTCGGGCTGACCATCGCCCTATTGTCTCGGTTTGGCCGATTCAACTGGCTGACTTGTTACCGATATTGCCTGTTCCGCTGCTTGACCCCGACCCTGATGTATCCTTTGATTTAGGCCGCGCCGTCAAAACCGTCTATGAAGAAGGTGCTTATGGTTTGGAGATTAATTATCATCTGCCACCCCCACCACCTGCATTGACCGACAAAGAGAGCCATTGGCTAAGAGAACTGCTGCATTAGGACTTACGCAGAACCCTCACCCCGACCCTCTCCCACATGGCGACGGAGTAAAACTTCCCTCCCTTTGGGGGGACTAAGGGGGGGATTTTGCCTTTTTGCGTAAGTCCTATGCATGAAACTACCACATGAGAACGGCTGAATTTGCCCTTTAACGAAAACATGGTACAATACAAATCCTGAGCGGCGACGTAGCCAAGTGGTAAGGCAGAGGTCTGCAAAACCTTTATCCGCCGGTTCGAATCCGGCCGTCGCCTTGAATACAACCATTCAACTTCCCGCATTGCCAACGCATGCGGGAAATTTATTAATGAGGTAAAAATGAAATTTCCCATAAAAATCACCCAACCTAAGTTTCAGATTGATTGCATGATTGATGAAATTGAGGTCAAAGAAAGCTCAATCCGCCTTTACATTTCGATTATACGGACAGGCATGAACAGTTTGCCGTGGTATGATGACAAGAAAGACCATGAGGCGTTATATTTACAACAAGCCGACGGTCAAAAATTTGCGGTCATTCCCGCCAGTATTGGTGGCGTGTTCGCCAAAAATTCCGAGTTAGGGCCAGGCCAAACCTATAAAGGGTGGCTGGGTTTCCATAAACCCACCGACAAGAAATTTACTTTCCATTACCCTGACATGGAACCCGTAGAAATTGTGTTAGATTAAACCAAAAAGGCGAGCTAAATTAGCTCGCCTTTTTATTTTAGACATTCAATATGAAGGCAAATCCTGTTCCAACCATAACACAACCTTAACCAACTTACTCCTATTGCCCAATATTTGAGTATATGGCTGCCATGTTTCCTCATTCGCGGTGCGATAAAATCCCCCAAATCATGGTCTACGTCTTCACCACCACCACCACCGTCATATCATCATGCTGCTCGGCCTTGCCCATGAACTTTTGGGCCGCATCAATGATGTAATCAGCCATCGTTTCGGCATCACGTACACTAGCAATTTCATTAATGGTGGCCTCTAACCTATCAAAACCAAACAGTTCGCCCTGCTCATTTTGGGCTTCGACAATGCCATCACTCGTAAAAATAATCGTGGTAAATGGGTCTAACAAGAACATGTCATCTTCATACACATGGTCGGGTGAGGGCAGCGCGCCAATGGGCAGGCCACTGACGGGCAAAAAGCGGCAGCCCCGTTCCGTTGCCCCAATGGGCGCAATCATGCCGCCACTCGCCACCGTCATGAGAACGCCGCGTGCTTCGGTGTCGGCCTCATCCACTTCACCTTCGGGGGCTAATAGCGGCTCAAAAATTGCGACCTGTAAGCCAATGTTCATTTTATTTTCATGCAATCGGTTATATAACGCTTCATTAAGTTTATTCATCAACTCGCCTGGCGTTAAATCGGTACGCACTTGAATATCAATCGCCGTAATTGCCACCGCCATGTATAACGCCGCAGGTATCCCCTTGCCACTCACATCACCCACCGCCACGCCCAATTGATTGCCCCCACCCACTGAAAAGAAATGGAAAAAATCGCCGCCAACCTGACGGGCGGGTAAAATGCGCCCACTAATTTGCAGGCCAGGCACCTCAGGCACGACTTGCGGCAACAAGGTTTCTTGAATTTCTTGGGCAATCTCTAGCTCATGTTCAATCCGATTGATATAAATTTCATGCAACCGCGCATTTTCTAAAGCTGTCGCCACCTGTTGAGCAAACGCCAAGCCTAATTCGGCGTGACTTTCATGGTAGGCTTGAGCCTCAATTTTATCTAGCGTAATCAAGCCAATGATTTGCTCATTCACCATTAACGGTAAGCCCAGCCAAGATTTAATTTGGTGACCAAAGGGGTGCTTAAACGTAGAAAATTGCTGTAATATATCGTTAATAATCAACGGCTTATGATTCTTAACAATAATTGCGCCAGGGTCAGGCTCATCTAACTTAAAGGTAAGCCCTAATATTTGGTGTGGGTCAGCAAAGCCATGTGCCGCCACCACCCGCCGCCGTTCCCCCTGAATTAACTGTATTGAGGCGGTATCATAGCTAATTAAACGACTTAACTGCTCCAGCACGCGCCCTAACACTTCTTTTAAGTTGAGACTAGAACCAACCACCCGCGCCACATCACGCAATATTTCGGATTGTTTATAGCGATGTTGCTCGGCTTGATAAACCATCGCCGCTTGTTCTAGCTGCCACATGTGGTCTAACATCACCAAGCGTCGGCTTAATACCATCAACCCCAGTTCAGATAAAACAATATAGTCTGTCACCCCTAAGCTGAGTAATTGACCTAATTCTGCTTCATTATATAGGGCAGGCATGAGTAAAATCACCGCCGTTTTGGGATAAGCCAGGGTTAAGGTCAAAAGTGTGTCAGGCCAATCACTGACCATCTGCGTGTAATTAAGTAAAACTGCCTGGCTAGGGTCAGGCTGGGCCAAAGCCTCGTTCACATTTCTCACAATGGAGAGCCGATAGTTACCTAAATGCTCACCCGTAGCAAACGTGATACGAGCCGCCTCTGAAATGGAGTTTTCGATTAGGGTGATGGTGAATAGACTATTCATTATATCCTTGATTGATTTGAGGTGGAGAGACATATATAATAGGGAGCATTGATTCTATTATTTTACAATGAGATACCCAACTTGGCAATGAGTTGGCTTTCCTACGATTACAGGTATCATTTATGGCAAAAATACCGCGTCGCCTTTTTCTCAAGGGATTAGGGGCTATGTTTTTACTCAGTGGTTGTCAAGCGGCAAAGGTCGCCCCTGCTGCCCCCGCCACCCTCGCCCCACCCCCAACCCTCGCGCCAACCCCCACCGTTAGCCTTAATGCTAACCTCGTGGCGGAGGCTTATTTATCGGCCTGGTCTAAAGGAAATTACCCCGCCATGTATGACCTACTGACGGCTGACAGTCGTATTTTGCTAAAAACCCCGACCAAATTAACGGGCTATTATCAAGCGGCCTTAACCGCTGCCACCACTCGCCAAGTAAAAACTCAATTGCAATCCTTATTGTATGAAGGAAGTCAAGCCGCAGTAGGTTTTCAAGTAACTTGGCAAACGGTTTTATTTGGGGACATTCAAGCGGATAATCAAATGAGATTGCGTTATATTAACGGTAGTTGGGGCGTGGAATGGCAACCAACTTTGATTTTACCTCAATTGGGTCAAGAAGTGCAACTCGCTTTTCTACGCGAAGGTCAACCCACGCGCGGCAACATCTATGACCTAAAACTCCATGCCCTGGCCACGCAAGGGCAAATGATTACGGTGGGTCTCATCCCACAAAAAATGCAAAACCCCGAAATAGCCATTCGCCATTTGGCCTCAGTGACAGGGGTAGAGCCAAAAAAGATTCAAGAACAAATTACCAAAGCCCGCCCCGATTGGTTTGTGCCAATTGCCGAGATAAATTTTGAAACTAGTGTTAAATTTGATGAACTATTCAACAGTATCCCTGGCGTAGACCGCCGCGCCCACCAAGTGCGGGCTTATAGTGATGGAGCGATTGCGGCGCACATTTTGGGCTACATGGGGTCGATTCCGTCCGACCAAATGGCGGATTATCAGGCCAAAGGGTATCAAGGAGATGAATTAATTGGTTTAATGGGGCTGGAACAGTGGGCTGAACCCTCATTAGCGGGGCAACGTGGCGGGCGGTTAGTGACGCTGGCCCCATCACGGGAGGTTCTGTCAGAAATTGCTACCGTCACTGCGGCGGCGGGCAGCAGCCTTTACCTTACCCTTGATACCACGTTTCAAGCCACCGTTGAAACGTTATTAGGTGACCATGTGGGCGCGATTGTGGTCATGAAGCCGCAAGATGGCACGATTTATGCCCTAGCGAGTTCGCCCCGTTTTACGCCCACCATATTTACAGCGGGTTTTGATACGGCAGCCTGGCTACAGCAATACACCAATGACAAACGCCCCCTCATCAACCGTGCCACACAAGGATTGTACCCTCCTGCCTCAATTTTCAAAATTATCACTATTGCGGCAGGGATGGAGGCTTTAGGCATGAAGCCCGATGATACCTTCACCTGCGAAGGGCGGTGGTTAGGTTTGGGCAAAGAGTTTCCCAAAAAATGTTGGCTGGAAAGTGGGCATGGACAAATTACGTTATTTGACGGGCTGACCCAAAGTTGTGATGTGGTATTTTATGAAGTTGGCCTGGCGTTGCATCGCGCTGACCCTACCTTATTGCCCACTTGGGCGCGGCGATTTGGGCTAGGCGTTCCTACGAAATTGGCTGAATTGGTGGAAAGCCCTGGCATTGTGCCTGATGCAGCTTGGACGAAGGCCACCTTTGGGCAACCCTATTTTGATGGTGATGCGGTCAATTCGGCCATTGGGCAAGGTTACATGCTCTCCACCCCGCTACAAATCACCCGCATGTTGGCCGCGATTGCCAATGGTGGTAAATTAGTGCAGCCCCGCCTCGCTGACCGCATTATTACGGTAGAGGGGCAAGAGAAAAAATTCCCCGCCACCATGCCTGAACCCCTCCCCATTTCCGCCGATAAGCTCACGCTCATTCAACAAAGTTTGGCCCAAGTGGTCAGTGGGGCGCGAGGCACGGCGCGCGCGGCCTTTGTGGGTTTTAGTGAAACTGTCGCAGGCAAAACGGGGACGGCAGAATCAGGGCAAGACAAGCCCCATGCTTGGTTTACGGGTTACTCACCTGTAGAAAACCCTGAAGTGGTCATTACGGTATTGTTAGAATACGCGGGCGAAGGTTCTCAGGAAGCCGCGCCCCTCTTTCGACAAGTGGCTGAAGCCTTTTTTGCTTGGCAAAAGAGTTAAATTTTGCGGAGTCGCAACGCTTGCTTTGCGTACACATAGCAAGCTATGTGACTCCACCGCCCATTTAGAAACTGGATATAAGCTAAATAAGATTAAAGTTTTGGCTTTGTCATGCCAAACCAATTTAGCAAAAATACCCCCGATAGGGTTAGCTCTATGTAATAAGCTCAAATTTTAGCTACATTAGGGTTGCGTTATTCTAAAACCGTAGCTTATCTTTTTTTTATCCCACTTAATTAACTCAATTATATAATGTTGGTGATGATAAATGTTAAGACAAGAGATTGACAGCATTTTTTAATTGTGCTATTATCTCGGATGTAATTACATCACTATCCCTATTTATTGAAGGGAACTGTAGAAATTTTGACTTTTTAGAAGGAGAACAAAGCACATGGGCGTATCTCGTACCGAACAGATGGTAATGCGTTTAAGAGACCTTCAAGCAGGCACCGCTGATATTGAAGCCTCAGCAATTGTCAGTGTGGATGGTCTTATTATGGCTTCATCACTTCCTGCCGATGTAGAAGAGGATCGCGTTTCGGCGATGTCCGCCGCAATGATTTCACTGGGTGAACGAATTTCGGGTGAATTGAAGCGCGGTACCTTAGACCAGGTTTATATTCGAGGCGATAATGGCTATGTTATTCTCATGTCGGTGGGAGAAGAAGCGGTGTTAACCGCCATGGCGCGTAATAACGCCAAGTTAGGCTTAATCTTCCTAGACATGAAACGTGCCGTTGAAGACCTGAACAAGTTAGTGTAATAATTGGCTTAAAAAATCTTAGCCTAAGAGTTGATAGGTTTCAGAAACCTATCAACTCTGAAAAATTATCAAATTAAAAAATAGTCCATTTTATAAAAAGGGGGATGAATTATCATGGCAAAATCTCGAACTGAGCTAATGGTGGCTCGACTGCGAGACCTACAAGCAGGGACGGCAGACATTGAGGCTTCGGCAATTGTGAGTGTGGACGGCCTTATTATGGCCTCAGCCTTACCGTCTGATGTGGAAGAAGACCGTGTTTCGGCTATGTCTGCGGCAATGATTTCACTGGGTGAACGAATTTCGGGTGAGTTAAAGCGCGGTACCCTAGACCAGGTTTATATTCGAGGCAACAATGGTTATGTTATTCTCATGTCCGTGGGAGAAGAAGCCGTGCTAACCGCAATGGCACGTAATAACGCCAAGTTAGGCTTAATTTTCCTAGATATGAAACGCGCCGTTGAAGACCTCAATAAGTTAGTCTAGTACAATTTAAACATTCCCCCATTAGCTCACCTAAAATAGTTATTTCTACCCTATTTTTAGGGATAGCTTATCACAAAACCGCCACTTATTTTTAACATGTGGCGGTTTTAGTTTCAAGCTGAGATTACCTTTTTGCATGGACTTAACAATGAGAGTAACATTATAGCCTAAAGTAATTTTAAACAAGACGTTATTAATTTCATAAGTTTACTTGGAGAGCTTATGTTTAAACTATTTCCACAAATCCTCAATTTAATCGTTGTCAGTGTATTACTTTCTTCTTGCCAACTTAATTTACAAGGACTCCCATTTACTGAAAAGTCTGATGAATTAAGTGGGACATTGTTAGTGTGGCATTCATGGCAAGGGGACGAGGAAAAAGTCTTAAATGACTTATTAAATAAATTTACGGATATTCACCCGAATATGGTCATTGTACGCCAATATTATCCGCCTGACCAAATTATTAATGAATTTCGCCGCTTGTCCATATCAGGCTTAGGGCCTGATATTCTAATCGCCCCTGCCGATATTGCAGGCGATTTGGTCAAAGAAAATTTAATTCAAGACCTGCAATCCCATGTGATTGACCCCAACGCTGCCCCTGACGACAAGAGCAATCTGGATTATCAAATTGATACAAATAATTACGTTACGGCGGCATTAGACATGTTACGCGACCAAGAGCATTTATATGGCATCCCGCTGTCACTCAATACCTACATTCTCTATTATAACACCCAACTTTTGAGCCAAAATAGCTTCACTCCGCTAACCCCGACCCCTGAGCCTACTGTGGCCGCCCCCGCAGAAGAAGCCGCCCCCGTAGAAGAACCAACCGTAGAGCCAACGACTGAACTATCACCCACAACGGTTGCGCCACCGACAATAGCACCTGTCGCCACACCCCAAAATCAACCTGCCCAAACCATTGCCGATTTAACAAACCAAGTGAATAATGGGCAAAAAATTGCCTTCCCCGTAGATTTTGTGAGTGCGGCTTGGGGGATTCAGGCGTTTGGTGGCACTATCTTCAATAAAGAAGGGCAAGTGGTGTTAAATCAAGGCGGTTTTGCCAATTGGCTCAGCACGCTCAAAGGGTTGCAAGATGTGCCAAGCGTTATTTTGAATAATGACCATGCCTTACTGCAAAATTTATTTATTAAAGGTAAGGTCACATATTACATTGGTAACACCAATGAGTTATCCGCCTTGCAAACGGCGATGGGTGTTGCCAATGTGGGGGCGGTGCGTTTGCCTTCGCGTGGCGATAAAGCGGCGGGGCCATTTTTGCAAGCGGAGGCCATGTTATTTAATAAAGCCTCTTCACAGGTAGACACGGAATTAGCGTTGCGTTTGGGGCGTTATTTGACGAATGTGGAGCAACAACGGGAATTTGCCTTACAAACAGGCTTACTGCCCGTGCATAAACGGGTGAAAATTGACCCGCGCGTCTCTTCTATCACCGCAGAGATGATTGCGCAAAGTAGAACCGCGACCGCGATTACGATGAGTGACATTCCTAAATTGAAAGAGTTAACCCGCGTGGGTGATGATTTTTATCAACGAGTGTTGGCGGGTGAAGTGGCAACAGGCGCGGCGGCGATTTTATTGACCGAGCAAATTAACAAAGAATACGGTTATGAGCCATTGCCATTGGCGGAAAATGTGGCTTGTGAAGGCGTGGGCAAAATTGAGGTGTGGCATAGCCTCTCAAAAGTTGAGGCGGCTATTTTTGATAAAATTAAGGCCAATTTCATGAAAACTTGTCCCAAGAGCAGTATCACCTTGAAAAGTTTCCCCGACTTAACACAACTCATGGATGCCTATCGCGAGGCGATTTTGAATAAGACGGGGCCAGCCTTCATTATAAGTGATAACACCATGATACCTCAATTGATGACTGAGGGGTTGATTGGCGACATTAATGATGCCATTCCCACAGACTTCCTGCAACGTTATATTCCGCAAGTAAATAATGCCATGCGAGTGAACAAGAAATTGCATGGGCTGCCCTTTTCAATGGAGTTAATGGCGTTATATTACAATAAAAATGTAGCCAAAGACCCACCCGTGGTGTTAGATGATTTGTTGGTTGCGGCTAGCCCTGAAACGCAATTGGCAATTCCGTTAGGATTTTATGAGTCTTATTGGGGCTTGTCGGCTTTTGGGGTCAGTAAGGATAGCCCGATTTTTGATGCCGAGAATAAATTGATGGTGGGTAATAGTGGACTGGCAGAATGGTTAACTTGGCTTAAAGTGGCTAAAGAGCAATCGGGTATTGTCTTAAGTTATGATAAGGCGGAACTTAAGACACTGTTCGTGGAAGGGACTGCCGCCTATTTGGTGGGTGACTCCAGTTTATTAACTGAATTACAAGCGGCTATCGGCCCAGATAATTTGGCCGTCGTGTCATTACCATCAGGCGGGCCATTGTTGAAGGTGCAGGGTCTTATGGCAAACCCTAATTTGAGTAAAGAACAGCTAACCCCCGCACTAGAGTTTGCAAAATATGTTACGAGCTTGCAAAGTCAAACCCTGTTCATGGAACAGGGTTTGATACCCACAAATATTAACGTTAATTACCTCCCCTATCCGATTATCGGCACCTTCTTTGAACAGGCCAACGCCTCCCAAGTTATCCCAACTTCGCCCCAAATTGAGGCCGTGTGGGAGTGGGGCAATAGTGTGTATGAACAAATCTTGGACAATCAAATTGACCCCGTAGCGGGCGTGGCTGAATTTACGGATTTGGTCAATTTGGTCAATGGCTTTGATATTACCAACCCACAACAAATGGCCGAGTTTACGAATTGTAAGGATGAAGGGGAAATTTTATTATGGCATAGTTGGTCTGAGCCTGAAACCGCAGCTTGGCAACTTATGATTGATGAATTTAACAAAACCTGTCCCAAAATTAAGGTTAATTTGGAGTTTGTTGCCAGTGATAAATTGTTAGAGCAGCTGACCACTTTGGCCGAAGCCCCCGAAGGCACTGAAACTAAAATACCTGATTTCTTCATGGCCTCCCATGACCTCATTCTTCCCTTACAAAAAGCCTCGTTAATTAAAGACATCACCTCCTTGATAAAACAGGAAGATTTAGTAAGTTATGTGCCTGCGGCGGTGGGCGCAGTGCGTTATGGCGATAAAATTTATGGCATCCCCCAATCGCAAAACTCGTTGGCCTTGTATTACAATAAAGATTTCATTGAAACGCCCACATTGAGTTTTAACGAACTGATGAAAAGTTCTAGCCCAACGAGTTATACCCTCATGGCCTTGAATCCTGATTTTCAACAAGCATTTTGGAGTGCATCTATCTTAAATTGCCAGCCATGTTTGGGTGGACAGCTATTGAATGAACGGCAAGAACCCGTTATTACGACCTCCGATTTTATCGCCTGGAATACCTGGTTGACCCGTTTAAGCACGGATAAAGATTTTATCTTAGACACTAATCAACAAACACTACGTGACCAATTCACTCAAGGCAAAGTGGGCTATTTGGTAGACAATGCGCGGTCATTCAACCCATTTCAGGCCGCCTTAGGCGTGGCAAAAGTGGGGGTCGCCACATTACCCGTGAGCGATACGGTTAAAGCTAAACCTTTCTTACAAATTGACGCGTTCATCTTCAACCAACTGGTAAATGGACAACAAACTCAATTAACTCTAAAATTCGCTCAATTTGCCAATTTGCAAAAGAATCAAACCTTATTGATGCAAGAGGCCAACTTTGTTCCCACCAATAAACTCTCCATTGCAATTATTAAGGAAGATAAGAACATGGATAGCTTGATTAGCCAAGCGGCCATTGGAATTTTACAACCGCCGACAGAACAACTAGAGCCATTACGAATCATTGCTACAGGTAAGTCATCCACCGAAGAAACGAAACAGTAACCAAAGGAGGTTATTATGTCGGACAATTTTAACATTCTGACTGACCCATTTTATAAACTGATACTTTATTTAGGCCGTCCATCGGTGCAAATTCAGTTGACCGCGATACTTTTAGTTGTTGTCGCCAGTTGGTTGGCCTCCCGTTTATTGGGATTTATTACTACTCATTGGCTCGTCCCGTGGCTAGAAAAAAAATCAACCCACTGGTTCTGGCTCGTCCTTGCTAGTGTCATGCCCGAAAGACTCACCCATAACGAAAGCGATTCCCCCCACTGGTTTTGGCTACTACTGAAACATGTCTTTATCATTATTAAAGACATTGCTTTTCCTAGTTTGGCCTTGTTTGGGCTTAATTACGTACAGGCTGACTTTATCAACAACCAACGATTATACGGTTTATTAAGTAATGTCTATTTTTTATTTGGCATAATATTTGTTTACCGTTTAATCATCTCCCTCTCCTATCAACTGTTTGGGCCGCGCACCCGCCGTTACCATTATCGGCTAGCTGGCCCGATATTTGGCCTATACATTTTCGGTTACATTTTGACCGATTTGGTAGACTTCTATCAATTAGCAAACTTTGAATTACTGGATATTTCGAGTCTAAATAGACCGCTGACACTCGGCTCACTTTTTCTAGGCACTGTCGGCCTTTATTTTTGGATAGACTCCATCTTAGGGCTAGGCGACATACTACAACGGCTTGGCGAGAAATATACCTCTATTCAAACAGGCACGATTGAGGCCATGTTAACCCCGATTCGTTATATTCTGATTTCAGGCGGCATTTTAGTAGCTTTTAGCAATTTGGGCTTAAGCGAAAATACCTTAACCGTTATTACGGGAGGTTTGTCTGTCGGTATTGGCTTCGGTATGCAGGAGGTCATCAGCAACTTTATCAGCGGCCTCATGCTCATTTTTGAGCAATCCCTGCGCCCTGGCGATGTGATTAGCATTGACGGGCAAATCGGCAAAGTACGAAGTATTAACATTCGCTCTACCGTAGTCTCCACCTTAGATGATGTGGATTTGATTATCCCTAACCAAACCTTTTTCACCTCCACCGTGACCAGCTATACTAGAGGCACAAATTTAATCCGCTTAAGTATTCCGTTAGAAGTCAGTGAGACCAGTGCTACCCCTGAATTTCTCAAGCATACCCTAGAAATTTTAGAAGCCCACCCTGAAATTCAGCCCGATTCACCTGAAATTCTAATTACAGGCTTTGGGCCAAAAAGCGTCATCTATGCCCTCGAAGGGTGGATTAGTGATGTGATGATTATGGAAGACATTAAGAGTGATGTCTATAAACAGCTATGGCAGTTATATCCGCAATATGATTTTCTGCCAACGTACCTCATAAAGCCCGCGTAAGTTTGCTTGCTCTACGCTCAAACAACGGCCTAAGCGTCGCTTACGTGACGGTTTAATAACCAGACAGCTTCAATGATTGGGTCTATAATGAACGGGATAGTCAGCATGACGGGCTATCCCGTTTTTCATTTAACCTTTGGAGTAAAAATAACCATGTCTATCCGTTACCTATTACCTATTCTTACCTTATTTTATTTCTTTAACCTCAGCCAGCCCACCGCAATGTTCGCGGCCGCCCCCACCCCCACCCCTGTCGCAACCTTACAAGTTCGGCCTAACCCACCCCAAGCGGAGCCAGGCCAACCCATTAACGTCACCTTAAGCCAATTACCCGAAACCGTTATCAAAGGGCAAGAAATGGCTTGCGTCAGCTTACAAACGACTGACGGTTTTGAGGTCGCGGGGTCAGACGTGAAACTAATCGTCACAGATAATAGCTACTTCAGTCATTTGGAAACTAGCCCGCACATGACGGCAGGCCGTTATCAACTTGTAGTGACCATTTGCGGGTCAGGCGAAGGCTATCCCTCTAGCCAAGTCGGTAGCACGATTTTCGCCCAATCTTATACCATCACCGCGAGTACAGGTCAATTTGATGAAGTACAACAAATTATTTCGCCCGATAATCAATGGACGGCCATTGTTAATCTAACGCAAGGGAGTTTGGATTTGGTGAGTTCAACGGGGCAAACACAAACCATGTTCGCGGCGGGTAGCACGGTAGATAGTGTGAATTGGTCGCCCAATAGTGATGAGCTATTAGTGGTGCTGACTCACCGCATTTATTTGCAACCGCTTGGCTCAGGGGTAATCAGCAATAAACCGTTAGAATTATGGGGTATTCGCTTCCAAAACAATCAGCCTGATAAGCCGCGCCTGTTATTTAGCTCACCCGACTTTAACCCCGACATGGCCGAGCAACTTATTTTTGGCACATGGTCGCCTAATGGTCAACATTTGTTATTTTGGGTCAGCATGTTATCGGCTTCCGTAACATTAGACGGCGTTACGCCCTACATGTTGGACCTGAACAGCCAAAAAGTTACCCGTATCGCCGATGTTTCGCTACTAAATGAAGATTATCGCAGTTGGTCGCCTGATAGCAGCCAATTAGCCATCACCGTTGGCGCAGGACGAGAAGCATGGCTTAATAAATGGCTCATGCTCTATGACACCCGCACCGCCACCGCCACCATGCTGATTAGCACAACGGAGCAAATTCCTGGCGCAGTGGCTTGGTCACCTGACGGGGAGACGTTGGCTTATACCGCTATTTCGCCTAAAGACGCGCAAAAAGCAACGGGCAGCAACGGCTTTGATAACCCTGGCATTAATCAACGGCGGATTTATCTGTTAGATATGGCAACGAAAGAATATCGCCGCCTGAATAGTGTCGATAAATTTCAGGACAGACCGACGTGGGGCATAGATGGCACGCTTTATTATGTGCAACAACTCACGCCTAACGATTTTGCCTTAATGTCGTTAGATAACATGGGACAAACAGCTGAAATTAAAACACATCATGAGGAAGGTGATATAGCGATGTATTATGCTTCAAGCAGTTGGGACGATTTGTTACCCGTCCTTCCCATAGACCCGCGCCTTCATGTCTTAACTACGACTACGCCCACAAATGAAGAAATAGTACGTTTTATCTTTACCAAGCACCCACCCGAATGGAATGAGATTTGGCAACATTTAACCGATGTTAACTATGTGGATTTTACGCGGCATGAGGCTGATGTGGTGGGTGATGAGCAAAAAGAGCTTATTTTTACGGGCAAAGTGGCGCAGTTAAAGGTTTATTTGGCTATTTTGACTCGTCCTAAAGAACAAGCCGCTTGGCAAATCGCCTTTTATACTGAAGAACCAAATCACTATGCAGGTGATGTCGCCGTTAAAATAGATGGTCAACAGCTTACAGTTGATTTCTTAACCAGTACAGGCGGTACGGGCATTTTTGAGATGACTTGGCAACAACATTGGGTTGATTGTGCTACGGCTAAGGGTTGCCAAGAGATTTGGCACGCCCCATTGCTACATGCCTGGCGTAATGAAAATTTCAATATTGAACAGGGCTATGAAGTCAGCCAAATTACTCGGCCCGAAAGTGACACCCTCAAAGTAACCACCGAACGCTTTAGCGTCAGCACTCGGCCAACCCTTTATGGCAACCCCACCCTATATTACTTTACCTCAGCGTTAGATTATGCCCATTTAGTCAGCGGCCCAAATTCTACGGATAGTTACGAAAAAGACGCGAATGGGACATTTACCTTAATCAGTCATGAACAACTGAATCAAGGGCGGCAACTAAATCGGCTGTTTGATTTAGCCACTGAGGAGACCATCAAATGGCTTTACGCCTCCAATATAACACAATCTATCAATTTTAGTCCAACAGCCACCGCTAAAGATGACACTTATTGGGGCGTTATAAATCGTGAGCCTGATGGGGCAATTCATAATGGTACATTACAGCAAGAACCCACCTGGGTCGCAGGGTTCATCGGCTCTACAGACGCGCCCAGGTGCCTCTTAACCGTGCAACACATTACTAACAAAAGTTTCAAATTCATGGGGCAGGTAGAAATACCCTGTATTAGTAATTTTAGTCAACTGAGTCAAGCAGATGTGGACGGTGACGGAAAAGCCGAACTATTATTCTTGACCCTTCACCCTGAACTTGATGACATCAGCGAAATACAAACCCTACATGTCTATCATGTGGGAACGGAATTAACCGAAATGACAACCTTAACGGGAACGATTAACGGGTCTGACGGCGTGGGTATCCGTTGGGAAAAGGATGCCACAGGTAAATTAACCTTTCTGACGGGCTTGCCATTAGTGAAAT
>JFJP01002007.1_pt1 | contig 18222 bp, 13 predicted proteins | sample 431651 | NCBI WGS metagenome assembly JFJP01 (sample SAMN02602958, study PRJNA72255) | Microbial mat metagenome, whole genome shotgun sequencing project. | biome: fresh water; feature: sink hole; material: water; isolation source: purple microbial (photo- and chemosynthetic) mats found in...
CGGCGTAGGCATCCTGCATTGCTTCGCAGGGCGTCATGAAACCACCGCCCATTGGGGTTAAAAGGTGGGTCATTGCCACTTCCACAGTGGGAGAAAATTTCAGCGGGTTGTTATCCTTGCCCATGATCAAGGTCGCGTCGGCGCGAACTTCACGCTTGGTCATCGATCGGGCCAGCAGCAAATCGAGTGTGCCCTGGGTGGATTGTCGCAGCAATTGCCCCAGCGTTTGCATGAACTCAGGCGTGAGGCCTTGGGGTAATGGCAGCGTTGTCATACCGGCTCCGTCAAGAAATGCCTGCATGAGCACATCTTTCGGCACCGCCTCCCCGTTTGACCTGGTCGGGGGCCGCGCTTCATCCGAAGCCAGCTTAGTCGGCGGCGCTGGCTTTTCGATGGGCGTGGGCGGAGGTTCATTGGCAGGCAACACCGGCTGCGCGGGCGGGACAGCAGCCTGGTTCTGCCAAGAAAGAAAGAAACCGTCCTCCGCCGGCAGTTTTTCAGGCTGAGACATTGGCGGCTCGGTCAATACCGCCTTCGGCACCTGAAATGCCCCATGCAATTCGGCGGTGTGATCTGGCAACGGGGCTTGCGGTGTCTTCGGCTGATCCAGCCCAGCCAATAAATCAAGTCCGTTGTCGACAGCCGGGAGGGATTGACCGAGTGGTTGGCCGAGCGGGCTTCCAGATTGGAAGGGATCACTGCCGACGCTACTCAAGTTGAAAAGATCATCAATACTCGGCCCCGAATTACCACCAGAATGCACCGACAGGCCCAAATCCACAGACAAATCGGACTGACAATGAGGAATACCTGAAGCGGACAGCGAAGATGGCGGAGGGGATGCGGGCGCCGCGAAGGGATCGAAGTCGTCGGGGATGATGCTTGCGCTGGCCGCCAATTGTTGCGTCGGGGGAGGGGGCAGAGTCTTGGGCAGCATGGGAGCAGCCAAATCGGCGAAAATATCGAAACCTTGGTTGCCCGGTCCGGCTGCAAGCGCTTTTTTTTCCTCCAGACTGACGCTGAGGACGTAATCGCCAATGGCCAGTTCATCCGCATCAGCCAGAATGGCCTGATTTCCGTTTCCCAGCGCCCGTCCGTTAACGCGGACCGCATTGATCGTGCCAAGATCAAGAATGGAAAATTTCCCGCCAGCATAGGTCACTTTGGCATGCAGACGTGACACATGCCGCTCAGGGTCCGACAAGACCAGGGTGTTGTCCGGGGTGCGTCCAATTGATCCGCCATTCTCGCCAAACATTGCCGACAAATCACTCGTCGTCGGTGGCTTGCCAAGATAGCTGACAATCCGAATTTTCATCATGGCACTCTCCTCAAGATCATTACATTCCCTGGGTGCATCCTAACTCGGATATTTCATAAAATTTGCGTTGATGATCGCGCCAGCCATTGTTGGCAATGGGTATTTGGCGAAGGAGTAGCGTAGTTATTGGTACGCCCGGCCGAGGAAAAACTTCCTGTGCGGACAAGGGGCCAGCGAGGGTTGGTGAGCATTGTTGAAATATCCAGGCCAGCAGGCGATAGAGCGCCGAAGCCAGGTCACGCCCCTTATCGCTAACCATCGCACCGATTTGTCATCCGCCATTGAACACGATGAGGCTGATCAAGATGAACCAGAGTGATACCCAATCGAGCGCTCGACCCGAAAGCGCCAACCCCAGCGATCATCCAGCAGAGTTCGATGACCGGACCTTGATTGCACCGGCTTGCATGAACGCCGGTTCAACGACTACCGTTAGTCCTTCGGAAAAGGTCAATTCGCCTGAATATGATGATCGAACCCTCATCGCCCCGACACCACAAACTGCCTCGACACTGACTCGCTTCGGAGTCGGAGGTGTCGCGCCCGGCACAACCGCAACAGGCATCACGGGACAAGTCGGTCGCTACCAAATTCTTGAACGTCTTGGCCAGGGCGCCATGGCGGTCGTGCACAAGGCGTATGACCCGAGCATCAACCGGACGCTGGCCATCAAGTTTTTGCATCCACAGTTATGCATCGATGAAGAATATCGCGGTCGCTTTGTGCAGGAAGCCAGGGCGGCGGGCAATCTTTCGCATCCCAACATCGCCACAGTCTTCGATGTCGGCGAAATTGACGGACAACCTTATATCGCTATGGAGCTGTTGGAAGGCGATGCCCTCAATGATGTTATGGAAACAGATGGCGCGATGCCGATCAAGGACGTCCTCGAAATTGGCATTCAGTTGGCAGGCGCACTCGATTACGCACATACACGCGGCATCATTCATCGCGACATCAAGCCCAGCAACTTGTTGCGTCTGAAAGATCGGCACAGCATCAAGGTGACGGATTTCGGGATTGCCCACATCGAAAGCTCTGGTAGTGCTCAGCAAACCAAAATGGGTGCCGTACTGGGAACACCTCAATATATGTCGCCTGAGCAAGCGCTCGGGCAAAGTGTCGATGGTCGTTCGGACCTGTTTTCGGTTGGCGTCGTGCTCTACCAGCTGGCAACTGGAAAGCAGCCATTCAAAGGCGACAGTCTGATGTCCTTGATGCAGCAGATCGTCAAAGAAGAACCCAAACCCATAGAACAGTGGCGCCCGGAAGTGCCGCCTGCACTTCGCCGCATCATCAACCGTTGCCTGAGCAAGCAACCTGACAAGCGCTATGCAACTGGTCGCGAACTAAAAGAAGCACTGACTAAGGTTCTTCAAGATGTCAATGAAGAAGCAGAACAACAAAAGCTTTCAAAATATTTACCATTGCGCGTGAAATGGGCGCTGATCATGGGCTTGGTGATAGCCATCACCATGTCCATTTCGGCGACTGTGTTGCATAAGCGCCAGCACTCTGCCTTGATGATGCAGGTCATGGATTATGGCGCCTCATTAAGCAAATTCATGGCTACTGAAAGTGCTGTGCCTATCCTGACGGAGGATTGGGTCGCCATCGATGTTTTTGTCCAGGAAGCCATGCGTACTCAAGATTTCCATAGCATCAGCGTCATTGATCATCTGGGTTTGGTGCGGGTAAGCAGTTTGCAAAATCTGGTCGGCAAACCTTATGGAACTCCAAAAGAACTAAAGCCGATAGCCGACCATTCCGGAGCTCGCGTTACACATTATCTTTCTGGGCAGAATACCGGCGTTATCAGTTTTGAGGCGCCGATCACTTTTCAAAACAAGACGATAGGGCAGGTTCATCTTGGCATCCTTGAAAAGCCACTGACCAAAGTGACACAACTCAGTTTTACCTTGATGGTAATGCTGGTTCTGATTACGGTATCTGCCGCCATTGTCGCTACCTATTTCATGGCTAACCGTTACTCGAAGCCAATCAAACTGATCAAAGAGTCCATGAAAGAGATAGGCAAGGGACATCTCGACTATCGCATCGTCGAATATCGCAAGGATGAATTTGGTGAGATTTACCTGGCATTTGATGAAATGGCAGCTTTACTGCAAGCGCAGGTTGAGAAAACCGGCACTGATGCGGCAAAAGTTGATCAGACCAATCACTGATCATTCGTCAAGACAAGATGTCCGTTCTTGCCAAAGCGATTTTCACCATTATGAAATGGGCTGTGATCAGCCTCACAATTCAATACGTCGCCGGCTGCTCCAGCCACCCCACAGAGTCGCCTGACATTAGTCAGGACAAAGCAAGGTCATCCTCGCCAGGACTTGTTGGTCGTGTGATTGCACAATCGTCACGCTTTGTTGTTTACGTCCCTTCTGCACAAGACACGTTGCGTTCTTTGGCTGAACATTACCTCGGTACTGTAGAAAACGAATGGATGATCAGCGAATTCAACGATATCCAAACCATCGAAGCGGGGATGCCGTTGATTATTCCGCTTCGCCCGCTTAATCCATTGGGCGTTGATACGAAGGGTTTTCAAACCGTTCCTATTCTGACTTACCACCGCTTCGGAACAAATTCCGACAAGATGGTGGTGACATCAACCGCATTTGCCGAACAACTGCAATATCTTAAAAGCCATGATTACCACGTCATCCGCTTATCCGATCTGGTTGAATTTCTCAATGGAAAACGTGCGCTGCCAAAGCGCAGTGTGGTTATTACGATGGACGATGGATATCTTTCGAATTACCAGTACGCATTTCCCTTGCTCAAAAAACATGGATTCCCTGCCACGATTTTTCTATACACCGATTTTGCTGGCGCTGCAGATTCGATGAGCTGGACACAGATGAAAGAAATGATAGACAGCAAACTCATCGACATTCAGGCCCACTCAAAAACACACGCCAATCTCAGTGAACGACTTGCTGGCGAATCAGAAAGCGACTACAGAAAACGTATCGAAAACGAAGTTATTACTCCGCGCAACCTCCTTCTTCGCAAACTGGCCAGTAAGCCTGTAACTTTTGCCTACCCCTATGGTGACAGCAATCCGGTTGCCATAGATATCATTACAAAAGCGGGCTTCCAATTGGCGGTAACAGTCAACCCTGGAGGCAACCCCTTCTTCGCCCATCCCTACCTATTGCGCCGCAGCATGATTCTGGGTGATCACAGCATCGAAGACTTCAAATCAAAATTACAAGTTTATGTAGACTTGGATCTCTGATGGCGTGTTCACGATTCTATGCAATGTTGAATTTGATCGGCTATCGATCAACTATCGCGCTATTTGTGACTCTCTTGGCATCATGCTCTACAACTGCGCCCGCCCCCGGAGCGTCTGAGACAGCCGACATTCCAGGCCCAAATGGACAAACAACTACCGATCATGTTTTGTGGGAATTGGTTGAACGAATTCAGCGCAAAGCGCTGGTACTGATGCAGCAAGAACAATGGTTCGAAGCTGCGATTCAATGGGAAGTTTTGCAACTACTGTTACCAAACAACTCGGATTACTCGCAAAAAATCGAAGAATGCCTGATTCGCAGGGACAGCCTCGTTTCAAATTACAACAAAACAGCGAATGAGGCGAACAAGAAAAGAGATTTTGAACTAAGCAAGATTTCTTACCTGAAAATTCTCAGCTTGAATCCAGATAATCAGACTGCCATTCAGGAATTACGCAAACTCGAGGCGATAAAAGCCAGTAAAAACATCTCTCTCAGACCTTACCCAGTAGCGATAACAAATCATGATTCAAGCAAAAAGTCGGCGAACCATCAGACAGCGCCATATTCAGGTACAAGACAGGAGTTGGATTTAGGCATTATGTTGTTCAAACAGCGTGATTTTGCCGCAAGCATTGCCACACTAGAGCGCTATCTTTTGACGGATCGTCAAGATAAAGAGGCAAATCGCTATTTGTTTGACGCTTATCAATTACTTGCCCATCAGCAACTGCGTAGCGCCAATCATGAAGAAGCACTGGGCAATCTAGAAAGAGCTCAAAAAATGATGCCTCAGCAGTCAACTACTGATTTGCTAGTCACTATTAAATCACTGCGCAACAAAATAGCGGAGGATTCCTATCAACTGGGTGTGCGCATTTATTTCAGTGATATTGCAAAGGCCATCACACTTTGGGAGCGCAGCCTTCAGTTCGACCCATCCCATAAACAGGCCAGCATACGTTTAGCTCAAGCTAGAAAAATGCAGCAAACTTTGAAATCAATACCTGGTAAAAGTCAGCATTAACTCAGCGATTTGCCGGGAACTGTTTAATGCGTTGTGTTAAATCTAATGCTTGCTGACGCTTGAGGCGAGCAGATTCGTTATTGGGATCATATACAAGAACTTTATCCCATGCCTTGATGGTCGATGCCAAGTCTTGCCGGTGAAAGGCAGATGTGGCAATGCGCGAATACTTCTGGATTAGATCCTGCCTGATCTGCTCTCCTTGTGCTTGTGCAAGTTTATGCTCCGGATCGAGTTTCATCGCCTGTTGCAAGGTTTCGTAGGCATCCTCTTTCCTGCCGCCACGAAGCAACTGTATACCGGTTTGATAGGCTTTTTCGGCACGACTCGGTTCTGCTACAGGAACAACCTGAACCACGGGGACTTCAACCTCAGCCGGACTAGGCGGAACAGGTTTAGGTTTGTTGATGACTTCAACTGGAGGGTCTCCTGGCACCTTGATGACCTGACCGGTAAACACATCGCGAGGCACACGTATATCGTTATATTTTGCCAAAATATAAAAATTGAACACATCACCCAGAAAGCGATGTGCAATCATCGATAGGGTTTCACCTGCACGAACTGTATGCCGGAAAGATTTGCTGCCAAGGGTTGCCAGTGGATCACTAGCAATCTGGCGAAGCATGTTCTTGGAAACTCGGTTGTCCTTGTCCAAAAGGATCGATTGTTTCAGCAAATTCTTCGCCTCATCCTCACGGCCTTGATTGAGCAAATCCACTGCTTCCATGGCCATTTTATTGGACTGCGATTTCGCAGCCTCTTCGGAAAGCGGCTGGGAAACAGCGCTTTGCCCCGATGATTGTGTCTGTGGCAGCGGCGCTGTCGCAGTACCATAGCGCTCATTCTTGGTCTGAACAAAAGGGATGCTTTCGCAACCTGTCAGCAAAGCAACCAGCAGACTGTATGTAATCAGTAATTTCATAAGATCATTCTTGCCTATTTTCAAACACAAATTAGCACTTGTTACGGGTGTCACAGGTGACTGCGGAAAAACCGAACAATCAACTCTAATGAACAAGGTTAAAGCGACCCTCTTAAACTTACTTAATATCCTCTAAATCCTCTAAATCTTCGAGCGTCGTTCTGTTCGAAGACGTTGGTCGGTCGGGTTGTCCTCGCATAACTACCATTCAGGCAGGCATTGTCACGAAGACCGAACCTTATAAAGTCGTACTCTAAATCAGTTTGGGCTTAAGCGATGTGCTTTCATCTCGAACTTGGCCTAAGAGCCTGTCGGACTTTGGCATCGTCGGCTGCAAAGTCCCGGGGGGTATAAGCGGGAAATCGACCTCGCCGACCCCTTTTTTGCCGGTTTCTTGCACCCGCAAGGGGTACGCCGGATTCGTAAGCGCTAAAGCGCTACGATTCCGCTGCCCCATGCAACAACCATGCGGCGGCGAATCCGGCAAAAAACGGCCTCAGCGGGGTCGATTTTCGCTATCGACGACCAAAGTCCGACAGGCTCCTAGCCAAACCATGAAAAAGCATTGACGAAAGTGTACTCCAGCAGTTAAGTGTTACTACTCAAACTACTCAATGAACCCTGTCGGAGCATAGTGTGAATGAATTTGACGCGTTGCTAGAGCAAACGACTGATACGCCGCCTTGTGGGCCCAATCTGGAATATGACCAGAGCTACCTGGAATTGGAGCGGGCGGTTCAGGTCAAGCCGGAACAAGTTCTTGGCGATCACATCATTCCGGCAACCACCCCTGATTGGCTGGACATCAGAAAACGCGCGATCGAACTTCTCGGGAGAAGCAAGGACATCCGAATTGCAGTCTGGTTGACCCGTGCCTTGGTTTCACTTGAAAATTTGCCTGGACTGGTAAAAGGACTCAGCTTTATCGAAGGCCTGTTGAAGCAATACTGGCAGGAAGTTCACCCCCAACCAGATCCGGATGATGGCGACATCACAATACGGGTGAACACTTTGGCGGCGCTGGTCGACAGCGAAGCTTTGCTTGGAGATCTGCGTGCCGCAATCTTTGTGCAATCCTCAAAGCATGCCCGTCTAACCGTTCGTGACGTGGAAATCGCGTCAGGACACCTCCCTGCCCAAGCCGGCAGCAAACCAATCTCCCTCGTCGAGATCGAGTCTGCGGCAAATAACGCATCAGAAAACGGACGAACCATCAACCTGGAAATACAAAGCGCGTTGCAAAGCCTGAAAGCAATAAATCAGCATATTCTCGAACACGCCGGGCCTGAACGGCTGATCGACTTCAAGCCTTTGGCTAACACGCTGACGCGCCTGTTATCTATTTTCAAGCCTACTGTGAACTCATCCGACCCTGCCAATCAGGCTGATGAATTTTCGGCTGTAGTGGATGCGACACCTGGCCCATCAGTTCCGGCCGGAATCCGCAACCGCGACGACGTCAACCGCTACTTGGACGATGTCTGCGAATACCTCAGCAAACACGAACCAAGCAATCCAGCCCCCTTGCTGATTCGTCGAGCACAAAAAATGATGACGATGGACTTTGTCGAAATCATCAAGGAACTGGCCCCGGATGGCCTCAATCAAGTCAAGACCATTGCGGGCATTCCCAAATAAATCGCATTGACCTGAACAGTTGTCAGCGCAATTTCCTTCATATGTTATTATTTTTCTAACACACCCTTTCTGGGAGTCAAACCATGGCAACAGGCAGCAGTCAGAAATTCATCGCCCGTAACCGGGCTCCTCGTGTCCAGATCGAGTATGACGTCGAACTTTATGGCGCCGAAAAAAAGGTTCAGTTGCCCTTCATCATGGGCGTGCTGTCTGATCTGTCAGGCAAGCCAGCAGAGCCGCTTTCACCCGTGGCAGACCGAAAATTTCTTGATATCGATGTCGACAATTTCGATAGCCGCATGAAATCCATGAAGCCACGCGCAGCCTTTCAGGTGCAGAACACGCTGACTGGCGAAGGTAACTTGAATGTGGAACTCACCTTTGAAAGCATGGATGACTTTTCTCCAGCTGCCGTCGCACATAAAGTTGACGCGTTGAGCAAGTTGCTTGAGGCAAGGCAACAGCTTTCCAATCTGATTACCTACATGGATGGAAAGACTGGTGCAGAGGAATTGGTTGGCAAACTTCTGCAAGACCCGGCACTGCTGCAAACACTGGCAACCAGTAAAAAGCCGGTAAGCGAATAGCAATCTTGCGGTTGAAAAAATTTACAAACGCCCAGAACAAAGAAATCCCAAAGGCAGGCAATCGGTTAATTCAGCTTCAGTTCTGGCGCTAGCACATTTCATCGGAAGATCACTGTAGCAATCTGAGAGGAGTCTCGACAATATGGCCGAAAACCAGAAACAAACCGGCGCATCAGAAGAAATCGCCGTAGAAGAAATCAGCGATTTCGATTCACTTCTCAGGAAGGAATTTCGCCCGAAATCGGATGATGCGAAAGCCGCTGTCGAAAAGGCGGTCCGCACACTTGCCGAACAGGCACTTGCCGAAACCAGTCTGATAGGTACTGATGTCATCAAGTCGATCGAATCGATCATCGCCGAACTTGATCACAAACTCTCTGAACAGGTGAACATCATCCTGCACCATGAGGACTTCCAGCGCCTGGAAGGCGCTTGGCGCGGTCTGCATTATCTGGTCAACAACACCGAGACCGATGAAATGCTGAAAATCCGCGTCATGAACATCTCGAAGGCAGATCTTGGCAAGACCTTGAAACGTTACAAGGGCACTGCTTGGGATCAGAGTCCACTGTTCAAACGTATTTACGAAGAAGAGTATGGGCAATTCGGCGGTGAGCCGTTCGGTTGCCTGGTCGGTGATTACTATTTCGATCACAACCCGCCGGATACCGAACTTTTGGGCGAAATGGCCAAAGTGTCTGCCGCCGCTCATACACCGTTCATCGCCGGTGCGTCTCCCAATGTCATGATGATGGATTCCTGGCAGGAACTGGCGAACCCGAGAGACCTCACCAAGATATTCACCACGCCGGAATATGCCGCTTGGCGCTCCCTACGGGAATCTGACGATGCCAGGTATATCGGCTTAGCCATGCCTCGCTTCCTGTCACGCCTGCCTTACGGTGCAAAGACCAATCCGGTGGAAGCGTTCGATTTCGAGGAAGATACCGGCTCGGCTGATCACAGCAAATATACTTGGGCCAATTCTGCCTATGCCATGGCGGTGAATATCAATCGATCATTCAAGATGTACGGATGGTGTTCGCGTATTCGCGGCATTGAGTCGGGAGGTGCGGTGGAAGGACTGCCCGCGCATACATTCCCGACTGACGATGGCGGTGTCGATATGAAGTGCCCGACCGAGATTGCGATCAGCGACCGCCGAGAGGCCGAGTTGGCGAAAAATGGTTTCATGCCTCTTGTTCACCGCAAGAACTCCGACTTTGCCGCTTTCATCGGTGCCCAGTCCTTGCAGAAACCGTTCGAGTACGATGATCCGGATGCCAGTGCCAATGCCAACTTGGCCGCGCGCCTGCCCTATCTGTTTGCCTGTTGTCGCTTCGCGCATTACCTGAAGTGCATTGTTCGCGACAAGGTCGGCTCGTTCAAGGAACGCCAGGACATGCAGGTATGGTTGCAGAAATGGATCATGAATTATGTGGATGGCGACCCCGCCCACTCCTCCGAACAAACCAAGGCTCGCAAGCCGCTGGCAGCAGCTGAAGTGGTGGTAGAGGAAGTGGAAGGCAATCCGGGGTATTACACCTCCAAGTTCTTCCTTCGGCCGCACTATCAGCTCGAAGGGCTGACAGTGTCGCTGCGGTTGGTTTCCAAGCTGCCTTCGATGAAGTCTGCTTGAACCTGTTGAAGCGTAGTAGTGCAATAGGTCTGCGCTTTCCTCAGAGGGCGCATTTTGAAGAAATGCAGGAAAAAGGAGAGGCAAAATGGCTGTTGATATGTTTTTGAAACTGGGCGACATCAAAGGCGAGTCGACCGATAAAGCGCACGAGGGCGAAATCGACGTGCTAGCTTACAGTTGGGGTATGAGCCAGTCCGGCACAACCCACATGGGCGGTGGAGGCGGTGCCGGCAAGGTCAGCGTTCAGGATCTCTCGATCACCAAATATGTTGATGCGGCCTCGCATGCGGTGATTCTGGCGTGCTGCATTGGCACCCACTATGACGAGGCGTTACTGACTGTTCGCAAGGCCGGCGGCGACTCCCCCCTTGAATACATCAAACTGACAATGAAGGAAGTGATTGTCACCTCGATAACAACCGGTGGGAGCGGTGGTGAAGACCGGATTACCGAGACCATCTCCCTGAATTTCGCCGAATTCAAGCTTGAATATCAGGAACAGGACGAAAAGGGGGCGGCCAAAGGCGGCGCCAAGGAAGCTGCTTTTAATATTGCCCAGAACTGCAAAGTGTAAAAAATATCTGGCGGCGCACCTTCGGGCAAGCCGCCAGGGACCGCTTTCATTCTCAGCTTGGCCAGGATTGCGAAGCAATTCCCGCAGAGTTGACCCGTCTTGGCTAAATGTCCTGTTTCCTAACTTGCCGCCGTGATGGCTGGGGGGTTGTATGTCCTTGGATGACATGTTCCTCAAGGTTGAAAGCAAACACCAGGGAACCATTAAAGGTGAGTCGAAAGACGCTGTTCACACCAATGAAATCGACATCGTCAGTTGGTCGTGGGGAATGCGCGCATCGACAACGCTGGGGGCGGCCGGCCCGACAGGCAGAGCAACACTGCATGAACTGATTGTGGTCAAGTTCGCGGACAGTGCATCTACCGCGCTGATGTCCGCGATGAACAACAATGAAGATATCAAAAAAACCAAACTGACAGTTCGCAAGGCCGGCGATCACCCGCTTGAGTATGTGGTGATCACTTTGGAAAACAGCCGCATCACCTCCTACCAGGTTGACTCCAGTGGCATGAACAACAACAAGCGGATTACCGAGACACTCAGCTTTGCCTACCGGAGCATCGACATCGAATATGTTCCACAAGGCGACGATGGCAGTGGCCTTGGCAGTCACGAATTCTTCGCCACCATCGAGCCGTCATGAACGCGATGAATGCCGAGTTTTCCCTTCGCGCCGGCGACCCCGATGAGGCCTTGCGCTTGCTACAGGATCAAGTGCGCACGCATCCCGGGGATGCCAAGCTGCGCATCTTTCTTTTCCAGTTGCTTTGCGTGCAGGGCCAATGGGAACGCGCCTTCAACCAGCTGGATGTCGCCGCCACCTTAGACCCGGCGGCAATGGCGATGGCCCAAACTTACCGCGAAGGCATCCGATGCGAGTTACTGCGCGCAGAAGTATTCGCTGGCCGAAAATCACCAATGATTTTCGGCGATCCAGATGAATGGCTGGCATTGCTGATTGAAGCCTTGTTGCGGGAAGGCCAGGGCGAAGCGGGTCATGCGCTTAGACAACAGGCTTATGACCAGGCGCCCGTCACCCCGGGGGTCATGGATGGCCAGCCCTTTGCCTGGATCGCGGATGCGGACATGCGCCTTGGCCCGGTGCTCGAAGCCGTGATCAATGGCCGTTATTACTGGGTTCCGTTTTCACGTATGTCGCGCATGGACATCGAATCCCCCGCCGATCTGCGTGATTGCGTCTGGATGCCTGCGCATCTTGAATTCAATAATGGCGGGGAAGTGGTTGCCCTCATCCCAACCCGCTATCCCGGTTCGGAGTCCTCCACTGACGGACTGATCAAACTTGCGCGCAAGACGGTGTGGGATGAGCGCCAAGACGGTTTTTATTGTGGACTCGGGCAACGACTGTTCAGTACCGACCACGCCGACTTCGGCTTGATGGATATCCGTGATGTTCGCTTCGGCGCTGATGCAGTGCATGCTGATGTCCGTCCTGAGCCGGTTTGAACGTGGCTGAAATCGGTCTGATGGAGCGGTTGCAGCCCGCGCTGCTGGATCGACTCACCGATGACGAACCCGATCAGATCAAGGAGTCCATCGACAATCGGGTGATCAGCAAAAATCGTTTGCGGCAAGCCGTACTTCGCGACCTTAGCTGGCTGTTCAATGCCGTCGCACCCAATAGTATCAAGTGGGATAGTTATCCCTACGCTCGGCACTCGGTGCTGAATTACGGCCTGCCCTCGATGTCCGGCATGACCGCTTCCACTATCGACATTCTCGACCTGGAAGGTCTGATACGTCAGGCCATTCTTGATTTCGAACCTCGCATCATGTCAGCCAGCCTGCATGTTCAAGCGCTGGTGCTGGAAAGCCAGATGGATAGCCACAACATCGTCAGCGTTCGCATTCATGCCGATGTCTGGGCGCAACCGGTGCCGCTGGAGTTTCTCGTGCAGACTGATGTTGACTTGGAAACCGGTGAAATCTACGTTCGCGAATTTGGTTAGCGGCATGTTCAGTTTGAAATCAAGCAGTTCCTGAAGCACACGCAAAGAACCTGCTCCGTGGATCCCCGCCTTCTGCACTATTACAACCTCGAACTTCAGCATCTGCGTGAGATGGGGGCTGAATTCGCACAGCAGTTTCCCAAGATCGCGGGCAGACTGGGTATGGATGGAATCGAAGTCGCGGACCCCTATGTAGAGCGCTTGATGGAAGGTGTCGGCTTTCTTGCCGCAAGAGTGCAATTAAAGCTGGACGCCGAATTTCCCCGCTTCACCCAGCGACTGCTGGAAATCGTCTATCCCAATTTCCTGGCGCCGACGCCCGCGATGTTGGTCGCACAGTTTCAGCCTGATTTGAATGAATCCAATCTGGCCCGTGGACTGGTCATCCCTCGTGGCACTGCTTTGCGTAGCTTGCCTTGCAACAGCGATCAGAGCACCTGTGAATTCCGTTCCGCCCAGGATGTGACGTTATGGCCGCTGGAAATCGTTTCGGCGCAATACTTCAACTATGCACCCGACATCCCGCTCAACAACTACCCCATCAAAGGCAAGGTAAAGGGCGGCATCCGGCTGCGCATCCGCGCCACGGCCGATCTCGCTTTCGAGCAGATCTCGCTGGAAAGTCTGCGGCTGTATTTTTCCGGCGCCGACGAAACCGCCTATCGGCTGCATGAACTCTGCTGCGGCGCGACCCTTGGCATGCTGGTAGGGCCACCTGATCGACCCTCGCCCTGGACCGAATTTATTGCCGCAGACCAGATCAGGTCGGCGGGTTTCAGCGATGAAGAAGCCTTGCTGCCAGCCGCGTTGCGCGGTTTTCAGGGCTATCGGTTGCTACAGGAATATTTCGCGTTTCCTCAGCGTTTTCTGTTCGCCCAACTGGGCGGTCTGGCGAAAGCATTTCGCCGCCATGCCGGCAAAGAGTTGGAGATCGTGCTGCTCTTCAGCCGTGGCGAAGCCGCGCTGGAAAGCATTGTCGACGCTGGCAATTTCGCGCTGAATTGCACCCCGGCAATCAATCTTTTTCCGCATCGCGCGGAGCGCATTCACCTGACCGAGACCAATCACGAATACCACATTGTGGTTGATCGCACCCGACCGATGGACTTCGAAGTGTTCGACGTCAGTGAGGTGCGCGGTTTTGGCATCGGCGCAAACAGCGAGCAAGCTTTTCTGCCCTTCTATGCCGCCTATCACCTGGAAAACGCTGAACACCCTGCCTACTACATGCTGCAGCGTGAACCACGACTGCTTTCAGCCAACCAGAAACGCAATGGTTTCCGCTCCAGCTACATCGGCTCCGAAGTTTTCCTGTCGCTGGTGGACCCGAAAGAAGCGCCGTACCACAGTGATCTGCGGCAACTCTCGATTTCCACGACCTGTACCAACCGCGATTTGCCGCTGTTGATGCCAACCGGCGTCGGAAAAACCGACTTTACGCTCGACCAAGCTGCGCCGATTCAGGCCATCCGCTGCATCAAGGGCCCGTCCAAACCGGCCTCGCCCCTGCCAGAGGGGGGGCGCGCCTGGCTCGCGGTAAGTCACCTATCCCTCAACTACCTGTCGTTGATGGAAGGCAATGCTCAAGAAAGCGCCGCGACATTGCGCGAAATGCTCGAGTTGTACACAACTGGCAGCGACCCAGCCGGCATGCGTAAACAAATCGAAGGGGTACGCGCCATTAGCATACAACCGGTGGTGCGCCGTTTGCCGATGCCAGGTCCCATCGTCTGCGGGCGCGGCCTGGAAATCACGCTGGAGATCGACGATCTGGCCTTTCAGGGTGGCAGTGCTTTTCTATTCGGTATGGTGTTGGAGCAATTTTTCGCCCGACATGTTTCCATCAACAGCTTCACAGAAACCGTACTCCGGTCCGGCGCACGCGGCGAAATCATGCGCTGGCGACCCCGTTGCGGCGAACGGGCGATCTTATGAACTGGCTGCGCGATCTGGAGAAACAGCCCTGGGGGCATGATTTCTACCTAACGCTGCGCCGATTTGAATGCCTGCACGCCAATAAGCCCAGGATCGGCCAGTCGCTTCGGCCAGCCGACGATGCACTGCGACTAGGTCAGGAGCCAGCGCTGGACTTCGCACCTGCTGCCATTTCGGCGTTCAAGAACGTACCAGGACGACCACCACGACTGGAGCAACGATTTTTCGGCCTGCTCGGCCCGAACGGCCCCTTGCCGTTGCATCTGACCGAATACACCCGCGAACGACTGCTGCACAAGAATGATGCGACGCTGGCGCGCTTCCTGGACATCTTTCACCACCGATTTTTAAGCTTGTTCTATCGAGCCTGGGCGCAGGCCCAGCCGACGGTGAGTCTCGATCGCCCTAAAGAGGACCGGTTCGCCCTTTATATCGGTGCATTAGCCGGCCTGGGTAGTCCCAGCCAGCGCAATCGTGATGCGGCCGGGGATCACGTCAAGCTGTTTTTCTCCGGCCTGCTGTCTCGTCAGGTGCGCAATCGCGACGGCCTGGAGGCCTTGCTTGCCGGTTTTTTTCGTCTGCCCGTCAAGGTTGAAAGCTTCGTTGGCCACTGGTTGAGTCTGCCCGCATCGGAATGGTCCCGGCTGGGTGCCGGAACCGCTGCAGCCAGACTAGGGCTGGGCGCGGTGCTAGGTTCCCGGGTCTGGGACCGCCAGCACAAATTCCGCTTGCATCTTGGTCCGCTGAGTCTCGAAGAATATCGGTGCTTTCTGCCCGGCGGAGCGGGATTGCCAAAACTGGTCGCGCTGGTGCGCCAGTATCTGTCGATGGAACTGGAATGGGATGTTCGCCTGATTCTGGCGAAAAACGAGGCGCCGAAACTCTCGCTTGGCGGTGGCCAGCAGCTCGGGTTGACGTCTTGGCTGGGACGCGAAGCGGCGAACCGGGACAAGGCCGACCTGACCCTCGACGCTGAACGAATGTTTGCTAATGCCGCACGCGCGGCGAGAAAGGAAATCAACCATGTCTGAGATCAGCCGCATCGCGTTGTTCGGCAAACTCAATCCACTGGTATACAAAGCGATCGAGAATGCCACGGTGTTTTGCAAATTACGCGGCAACCCCTACGTCGAACTGGAACACTGGATCGCCCAACTGGTGCAACTACAGGACTCCGACCTGCATCGCATCCTCGCGCATTTCCGCATCGATCAGAACGTGCTGGCAAAAGACATCACCGCCGCGTTGGATCGGCTGCCGCGCGGCTCGACGGCGATCTCCGACATTTCCGAACATATCCTCAACAGCGTGCAGTGGAGCTGGCTGTATGCGTCGCTGATGTTCGGCGATGCGCAAGTCCGCAGCGGCCATCTAGCTGTCGGTATGCTCAAGACCGCGACGCTGCGGCATGCGCTTTGCAGCATTTCGAAGCAATTTGAACTGATCAAGGCGGACGATCTCACCGAGGCCTTTGCGCGCATCGTTGGCGACTCGCCGGAAACCAGCCTGCGCGCCAGCGATGGTTCGGCGCTGAGCGGCACCGCTCCCGGCGAGGAGACCGGCGCCATCTCCCCAGCCCAGATGGGCAAACAGGAAGCACTCAAGCGTTTCACCGTCGATCTCACCGAACAGGCCCGTGCCGGAAAGCTTGATCCCATCGTCGGTCGCGATGAGGAAATCCGCCAGGTTGTCGATATCCTGATGCGACGCCGTCAGAACAACCCCATCCTGACTGGCGAAGCCGGAGTCGGCAAGACCGCCGTGGTAGAAGGATTCGCCCACAAGATCGCGTCCGGCGATGTGCCGCCGCCATTGCAGAACGTGACCTTGCGTGCGCTTGACATCGGACTGTTACAGGCCGGCGCCAGCATGAAAGGAGAATTTGAACAGCGGCTGCGCTCGGTGATCGAGGAAGTGCAGGCTTCGCCGACTCCGATCATTCTGTTCATTGACGAAGCGCACACCCTGGTCGGCGCCGGCGGCGCGGCCGGCACCGGCGATGCCGCGAATCTGCTGAAACCCGCGCTCGCCCGCGGCACGTTGCGCACCGTCGCGGCCACTACTTGGGCCGAGTACAAGAAACATATCGAAAAGGATCCAGCGTTGACCCGCCGCTTCCAGACTGTGCAGGTCGCCGAACCGTCCGAAGAGAAAGCGGTGTTGATGATGCGTGGCGTCGCCTCGATCATGGAAAAGCACCATCGCGTGCAAGTGCTCGACGAAGCGTTGGAAGCCTCGGTCAAGCTCTCGCATCGCTATATTCCCTCCCGCCAACTACCCGACAAATCAGTCAGCCTGCTGGATACCGCCTGTGCCCGCGTGGCGATCAGCCAGCATGCCGTGCCACCGGAAGTCGACGACAGTCGAAAACGTATTCAGGCGCTGGAAACCGAGCTTGAAATCATCGCCCGGGAGAAGGCCGTAGGCATCGACACAGCGGAACGGGAAACCGCAGCCAACGACAAGCTCGTTGACGAAAAACACCGGCTGGCTGAACTGGAAGCCCGCTGGGCGCAGGAAAAATTGCTGGTTGATCGCATTCTGGAACTTCGCGCCAAATTGCGCGCCGGCAGCGGCAAAGTGGAAGCCATTGCTGTTGAATCCCCCGCTGCCTTGGCAACGCCAGCCGAGCTGCCGGCAGCAGAGGCAACAGCGATCGAAGCCGTGGAGCCGGCCGCCGAACCCATCGCGCAAGACGAAGACAGCGGCGAAACAAGCCGGCAGACCCTCCTCGCCGAACTCAAGGATCTTCAAGCCCAGTTGCATACCCTGCAGGCCGAACGGCCGCTGATCCTGCCCACCGTCGACCATCAAGCCGTCGCCAGCGTGGTTGAGGACTGGACCGGCATCCCGGTTGGTCGGATGGTCAAGAACGAGGTGGAATCCATCCTCAGACTGGCGGACACCCTTGAGGAACGCATCATTGGCCAGCGCCATGCGCTGGACATGATCGCCCGGCGCATCCAGACCTCGCGAGCCAAGCTGGACAACCCGAACAAGCCAATCGGCGTGTTCATGCTGTGCGGCTCATCCGGCGTCGGCAAGACCGAAACGGCGCTGGCGCTGGCCGAAGCCCAGGAAGCACATACCGTTTCCACGCTGAAGGGCGCCCCGCCCGGTTATGTCGGCTATGGCGAAGGCGGCGTGTTGACCGAAGCGGTCAGACGGCGGCCATATTCCGTGGTACTGCTCGACGAGGTGGAAAAAGCCCACCCGGATGTCCACGAAATTTTCTTCCAGGTCTTCGACAAGGGTTGGATGGAAGATGGCGAGGGTCGCGTCATCGACTTCAAGAATACCTTGATTCTGTTGACCACCAATGCCGGCACCGATCTGATCATGGGCT
>JFJP01038308.1_pt1 | contig 18219 bp, 13 predicted proteins | sample 431651 | NCBI WGS metagenome assembly JFJP01 (sample SAMN02602958, study PRJNA72255) | Microbial mat metagenome, whole genome shotgun sequencing project. | biome: fresh water; feature: sink hole; material: water; isolation source: purple microbial (photo- and chemosynthetic) mats found in...
GAATTAAATGTCCAACAATTACGTTCTCTTTCAATCCCATCAACCTATCAATCTTTCCATTAACAGCAGCTTCATTTAAAACCTTAGTTGTTTCTTGGAACGAAGCGGCAGAAATAAAACTGGTTGTTTGAAGTGCAGCTCTTGTAATTCCTTGCAAAATCTGACTCGATGTAGCTGGAACTGCATCTCTCGACTGAACGGTTTTAAGGTCTTTTCTCTTCAACATAGAGTTTTCATCGCGCAATCTACGAGCTGTAACAATCTGTCCAGCCTTCAACGTTTGAGAATCTCCGTTATCAAGAACATACTTTTTACCAAAAATCCAATCGTTTTCTTCCATAAATTCCCATTTATCAACTACTTGCTTTTCAAGGAATTTTGTATCACCAGCATCATCAATGAGCACTTTGCGCATCATTTGACGAACTATAACTTCGAAATGTTTATCGTTAATTTTTACACCTTGCAAACGGTAAACCTCTTGAATTTCATTTACAATATACTCTTGCACCTCGGTAGGTCCTTTGATTGCAAGAATATCGGCAGGAGTTATTGCACCGTCAGATAAAGGTGTACCAGCTCTTACATAGTCGTTAGATTGTACCAGAATTTGTTTCGAAAGTGGAACAAGGTATTTCTTAACTTCACCCGTTTTTGAAGTAACAACAATCTCGCGATTACCCCTTTTAATTTTTCCGAATGTTACCTCTCCGTCAATTTCAGAAACTACAGCAGGGTTCGATGGATTTCGTGCTTCAAATAACTCAGTTACACGTGGTAAACCACCCGTGATGTCGCCAGCTTTACCCACTGCTCGTGGTATTTTCACCAAAACCTGTCCTGCTTTTATTATTTCGCCCTCAGGAATTGAAATGTGAGCACCTACTGGAAGGTTGTACGATTTCAATTCATTACCTGCTTCATCAACAATAAGCATTTCTGGGTTTCGGGTCTTATCCTTAGTTTCAATAATTACCTTTTCGCTCAAACCTGTTTGTTCGTCTGTTTCCAACTTATATGTAATACCTTCAATTACATGAATAAATTTCAAAAAGCCGGATACTTCTGAAATAATTACAGCGTTGAACGGGTCCCAATCGCACATTAAAGTACCACGCTTCACCTCAGCACCTTCCGAAACATACAATTTTGCACCGTAAGGAATTGCATTCGTAGTAAGTGTGTAGCCGGTATTTTTATCCACCACGCGCACTTCAGCCAAACGGCTGATAACAACATCATTCGTCATATCCTCACTTTGAGGCACTAATCTCATTTCATCGAATTTAATAATACCATCGTATTTCGATTCGATGCTTGATTCTGATGAAATATTACCAGCAATACCCCCTACGTGGAATGTACGCAATGTTAACTGAGTACCGGGTTCTCCAATTGACTGTGCTGCAATTACTCCGACTGCTTCTCCATTCTGAACCTTGCGACCAGTAGCAAGGCTACGTCCGTAGCACTTTGCACATACCCCTTTGCGAGATTCGCAAGTCAATACTGAACGAATTTCAACCTCTTCGATTGGAGACTCTTCGATAATCAAACATTTTTCTTCATTCAACTCCTCGCCAGACTTAGCAATGATACTTCCTGTTAAAGGATGAATAATATCGTGAACAGATGTACGTCCTAATATTCTATCGTACAACGACTCAACCACTTCGTCATTCTTTTTCAAGGCAGTAGCAATCAGTCCTCTCAGAGTTCCGCAGTCGTCTTCGTTAATGATAACATCTTGCGAAACATCCACCAAACGACGAGTCAAATATCCCGCATCAGCAGTTTTTAAAGCTGTATCTGCAAGACCTTTTCGAGCACCGTGTGTAGAAATAAAATACTCAAGAACAGAAAGACCTTCTTTAAAATTCGAAAGAATTGGGTTTTCAATAATTTGTGCAGTTACAGCACCCGACTTTTGAGGCTTTGCCATCAAACCACGCATACCAGATAACTGCCGTATCTGCTCCTTAGAACCCCGTGCACCAGAATCGAGCATCATGAAAATGGAGTTAAATCCTTGCTTATCAGAGCTTAATTGTTTCATTAATATCTGAGTTAAGCGTGCATTTGTATGTGTCCAAATATCAATTATCTGATTATATCGTTCGTTAAAAGTAATAAAACCATTGTTATAATTGTTCATTACTTCTTCCACTTTCGAATAACCAATATTTATCAATTCGATTTTCTCGTTTGGAATAATTACTTCTTCGAGATTGAAAGACAAACCGCCTCTAAATGCCATTCTATATCCCAAACTCTTAATGTCATCAAGGAATTTTGCCGTAGCAGCAGTTCCACATTTCTTCAATACCATGCTAATAATATCGCGCAACGATTTCTTAGTCAATAGCTGATTTATATATCCTGCTTCTCTTGGAACTACTTGATTGAATAAAATTCGACCAACAGTTGTTTCAACATATTTGTCATCTAACTTATCTTCATCGGTTAAAATTACGCGTCTTCCAATAAAAGATATAGGCTTAAGTTTTACTTTTACAATGGCATGTAGTGCTGCCTTGCCTTCGTTATACGCAATTGTAGCTTCCTCAGGCGAATAAAATGTAAGCCCCTCTCCATTCACAGGCGAGTCTTTTATACTTTGCCTTTCCTTAGTCATATAATATAAACCGAGTACCATGTCCTGCGACGGAACAGTAATTGGCGCACCATTAGCTGGGTTGAGAATATTGTGAGAAGCAAGCATTAACAATTGAGCTTCAAGAATTGCAGCATTACCCAAAGGAAGGTGTACTGCCATTTGGTCACCATCGAAGTCTGCGTTGAATGCAGTACATACAAGAGGGTGCAATTGTATTGCTTTTCCTTCAATTAATTTAGGTTGAAAAGCCTGAATACCTAAACGGTGCAATGTTGGTGCACGGTTTAGCAATACAGGATGCCCTTTCAATACATTTTCAAGAATATCCCAAACCACAGGGTCTTTACGGTCAACAATCTTTTTCGCAGATTTAACTGTCTTAACAATACCCCGTTCTATTAATTTTCTGATAATGAATGGTTTGTACAATTCAGCAGCCATGTCTTTTGGCAATCCGCACTCGTGCAGTTGCAATTCGGGACCAACCACAATTACCGAACGTGCAGAATAATCTACCCTTTTACCAAGCAAATTCTGACGGAAACGACCTTGTTTCCCCTTCAAACTATCGCTCAATGATTTTAATGGACGGTTGTTATCTGTTTTTACAGCATTTGATTTTCTTGAATTGTCAAAAAGTGAATCAATTGCTTCCTGTAGCATACGCTTCTCATTTCTAAGAATAACCTCAGGAGCTTTGATTTCGATAAGTCGTTTAAGGCGATTGTTTCTAATAATTACTCTTCGGTAAAGGTCATTTAAATCTGAAGTAGCAAAACGACCTCCATCTAAAGGTACAAGAGGACGCAATTCTGGAGGAATTACAGGAACCACCTTCACTATCATCCATTCAGGACGATTAATACCTTTTGAAGCTCTAAAAGCACTAACTACCTGCAAACGCTTTAAGGCATCTGCTTTTCTTTGTTGAGAAGTTTCTCTATTTGCCTTCTCCCTTAATTCGTATGCCATTTGGTCTAAATCCAACCTACCCAGCAAATCATAAAGAGCATCTGCTCCCATTTTAGCAATAAATTTATCAGGGTCTGTTTCCTCAAGCGTTTGATTTTCTTTTGGAAGTGAGTCTAAAATGTCTAAATACTCTTCCTCAGTTAAAAAATCAAGATATTTTATTCCATCAACTCCTTTAACACCCGCTTGAATAACAACGTAACGCTCATAGTAAATGATTGAATCCAACTTTTTTGTAGGTAATCCAAGCAAATAACCAATTTTATTTGGCAAAGAGCGAAAATACCAGATATGTGCAACGGGTACAACAAGAGATATATGCCCCATTCTCTCTCTACGAACCTTTTTCTCAGTAACTTCAACACCACATCTGTCGCAAACAATACCTTTGTATCTAATTCGCTTATATTTTCCGCAATGACATTCATAGTCCTTTACGGGTCCGAATATTCTTTCGCAGAATAAACCATCTCTTTCAGGTTTATACGTTCTGTAATTTATTGTTTCGGGTTTTAAAACCTCGCCATTCGAACGTTCTAAAATTTCCTCTGGTGATGCTAACCCAATTGATATTTGAGTAAAAATACTTTTAACCTTATTGTCTTTTCTAAAAGCCATAGCTTAATAGGTTTTAAAATTACGGAAAAACCAAAAGCTCATTTTGAGCTTTTGGCAACTAAAATATTTTGGATAAAATCCGCTAACGCTAAGACGGTAAAGCGATTAAGTCATATTAATACTCAAACCTAACCCTCTCAATTCATGGAGTAATACATTGAACGATTCAGGAATACCTGGGGTTGGCATATTTTCACCTTTAACAATAGCTTCGTATGCTTTTGCTCTACCAACAACATCATCCGATTTATAAGTTAGTATCTCCTGTAAGATATTTGCAGCTCCGAAAGCTTCGAGTGCCCAAACTTCCATTTCTCCAAAACGCTGACCTCCAAACTGAGCTTTACCACCAAGAGGCTGTTGAGTAATGAGAGAGTAGGGACCTATTGAACGAGCGTGCATTTTATCATCAACCATGTGCCCAAGTTTAAGGATATAAATAATCCCAACTGTTGCAGGCTGGTCAAATTTTTGTCCTGTTTCTCCATCGTATAAGTATGTCTTACCAAATCTTGGTATTTTCGCTTTATCGGTATATTGAGATATCTGGTCGAGTGTTGCTCCATCAAATATTGGTGATGCGAATTTTACACCAAGCTCTTTACCTGCCCAACCTAAGATGGTTTCGTAAATCTGCCCAAGGTTCATACGCGATGGCACACCCAAAGGATTTAAAACAATATCAACGGGGGTTCCATTCTCAAGGAATGGCATATCTTCATCGCGAACAATTTTTGCAACAATCCCTTTGTTACCATGGCGACCTGCCATTTTATCACCAACTTTAACTTTACGTTTTTTGGCAATATATACCTTTGCTAACTGCACAATACCAATCGGCAATTCATCACCGATAGTAAGATTATATTTCTTTCGTTTATAAACACTTTCAATTTCTTTAAACTTTCGAATATAGTTATTCAAAAGTGTTTTAATCATATCATTTTTCTTCTTGTCAGTTGTCCACTTATTAGGGTTAATATTCATGTAATCAAGGTCTTGCAACATTTTTGTTGTAAATTTAACCCCTTTTTGAATAACTTCGTTATTGAAATAGTCTTTTACTCCTTGCGAAGTCTTTCCATTTACCAACTCAAATAACTTCTCAATCAAAATTGCCTGCAAAGCATCAATATCTCTTTCAAACTCAGTGTCTAACTTTTCAATTACATGCTTATCTAACGATTTTGCTTTTCTATCCTTAATTGAGCGAGAGAACAACTTTTTATCAATTACCACACCATGCAACGATGGAGGCGCCTTTAAAGAAGCATCTTTAACATCACCAGCCTTATCTCCAAAAATTGCTCGGAGTAATTTTTCCTCCGGAGATGGATCAGATTCACCTTTGGGAGTAATTTTACCAATCAATATATCTCCGGGATTTACCTCAGCACCAATCCGAATCAGTCCGTTTTCATCAAGATTTTTTGTTGCATCTTCACTTACGTTTGGAATATCTGAAGTGAGTTCCTCAAGACCTCGCTTAGTGTCACGAACCTCAAGTAAATACTCATCTATATGTATTGATGTAAAAATATCTTCACGAACCACTCGCTCTGAAATTACAATAGCATCCTCAAAATTATACCCTTTCCAAGGCATAAAAGCTACTTTCAGATTGCGACCAAGTGCAAGTTCGCCATTTTCAGTTCCATATCCTTCAGTTAAAACCTCGCCTCTTTTTACTTCCTGCCCTTTGCTTACAATAGGTTTTAGATTGAGTGTTGTATTCTGATTTGTTTTTCTGAATTTTGGAAGACGATACTTCTTAATATCATCATCGAAACTCACAAATCTTTCGTCCTCAGACAATGAATATCTAACAACTATTTCGTTTGCATCAACATATTCAATTACACCATCCTCCTCTGCAATTATATGTATTCGAGAATCGCAAGCAACCTGCTTTTCAATCCCTGTACCTACAATTGGAGCCTCAGGATTAATCAAAGGAACAGCTTGACGCATCATATTCGACCCCATCAAAGCACGGTTTGCATCGTCGTGCTCAAGAAATGGTATCAGTGATGCTGCAATCGAAGCTATTTGATTAGGAGCAACGTCCATTAAATCAACCCCTTCAGGTTCGGCAATTGGATAATCTGCTTCGTATCTTGTTTTAATTTTATCTCTCGCAAAAGCACCACTATCAAGTAATGGAGCATTAGCCTGAGCAATAACCTTTTCCTCTTCCTCCTCTGCACTCAAATATACAGTACCTTCATCACTTAAATCTACAATGCCTTTATTAACAATTCTGTAAGGTGTTTCTATAAATCCAAGCTCGTTAATTTTTGCATACACACAAAGGGAAGAAATAAGTCCAATATTCGGACCTTCAGGCGTTTCAATTGGGCATAAACGACCATAATGTGTATAATGAACATCTCGAACCTCAAAACCAGCACGTTCACGCGACAATCCACCAGGTCCCAACGCAGACATTCTTCGTTTATGCGTCATTTCAGCCAATGGATTGGTTTGATCCATAAACTGAGATAATTGATTGGTGCCAAAGAACGAATTTATAACAGACGATAAGGTTTTTGCATTTATCAAATCAATAGGAGTGAACACTTCGTTATCACGAACATTCATTCTCTCACGTATAGTTCTAGCCATTCTTGCTAAACCTACACCAAATTGATTATACAACTGCTCACCAACTGTTCTTACTCTCCTGTTGCTTAAATGGTCAATATCATCAACATCTTTTTTTGTGTTAATGAGCTCAATTAAATATTTGATAATCTCAATAATATCTTCCTTAGTAAGTACCTTAATATCAATCTGAGTATTAAGTCCTAACTTTTTATTTATTCGATAACGTCCTACATCCCCCAAATCGTAACGTTTGTCTGAGAAGAATAATTTATCAATTACATCTCTGGCAGTCGCATCATCAGGTGGTTCAGAATTTCGTAATTGACGATAAATATGAATCACTGCTTCCTTTTCTGAGTTACAAGGATCCTTTTGAAGTGTATTATAAATAATTGAAAAATCGGTATTGAAACTACTATCCTTGTGCAAAAGAATTGTTCGAGTTCCAGATTCGATAATTTCTTCAATGTGCTTATCTTCTAAAACAACTTCTCTGTCAATTATTACTTCGTTACGTTCAATAGAAACAACTTCACCGGTATCTTCGTCAACAAAATCTTCTATCCAACTTTTGAGTACTCTTGCAGCCAATTTTCGCCCAACATAATTGTTTAAAGTTGACCTTTCAACTAATATCTCATCAGCTAAATTAAAAATTTCCAAAATATCTTTATCACTCTCAAATCCAATTGCACGAAGCAAAGTTGTTACAGGTAATTTTTTCTTACGATCAATATACGCATACATAACATTATTAATATCGGTTGCAAATTCAATCCATGAACCTTTGAAAGGGATTATGCGTGCCGAATATAATTTTGAACCGTTTGTATGAATACTCTGTCCAAAAAAAACACCAGGGGAGCGATGCAATTGAGACACAACGACTCTTTCTGCACCATTAATTACAAATGTACCTCTTGGAGTCATATATGGTATGGTTCCAAGATATACATCTTGAATTACGGTATCGAAATCTTCGTGTTCGGGATCTGTACAATATAGCTTAAGCTTGGCTTTAATTGGTACACTGTACGTTAACCCTCTCTCAATACATTCATCAATAACGTATCTTGGAGGGTCAATATAATAATCAATAAATTCGAGGACGAAATTATTTCGCGTGTCAGTAATTGGAAAATTTTCGCTGAAAACTTTGTACAAACCTTCGTTCTTTCGTTGCTCAGGTGTAGTACCAATTTGAAAGAATTCAGCGAAAGATTTCAATTGAACTTCAAGAAAATCAGGATATTGAAGCTGATTTTTTGTTGATGCAAAACTGATTCTTTCAGATAATGAGGACATTTATAAGATTGATTTTGTGTTTGACAAAACAATGTGTAGTTTGTGCGAAAAAATCGCACTTGAAAAAATATCTAAATATTGTGCATAAATATATCCAATAAATAGGCAGTTTACAACGACAAATATCTTAGATATTGTGTTGTAAACTGCCTATATTTCTAAAATTCAGTGCGAAATACTGTCCACACTATGACCTTATTTTATTTCAACTTCTGCTCCAACTTCTTCTAATTGCTTTTTAAGAGCTTCTGCTTCATCTTTCGATACACCAGTTTTTAATTCTTTTGGCGCAGCATCCACTAATTCTTTAGCTTCTTTCAATCCTAAACCTGCTAATTCTTTTACAACTTTAACAACTTTAAGTTTCTGACCACCAGCATCTTTCAAAATCACATTAAATTCTGTTTGTTCAACAACTTGAACTCCTGCATCAGCTCCGGCAGCAGGACCAGCCACTACAGCTGCTACAGCAGGCTCTATTCCATATTCACTTTTAAGAATACTTGCTAACTCGTTAACTTCTTTAACTGTTAAGTTAACTAATTGTTCTGCAATTGCTTTTAAATCCGCCATTTCTATTAAATTTTAAAATTGATTTACGATTTTAGTAATGTTAAATTATAACAGCATTATTATATAGTGCTGCTACATTAAAAATTTGATTTACGCTTCTTCTTTTGAAAGAGTTTTAAGCACACCAGTAATAATGTTAGCTCCAGATTGTAATGAAGAGAGTACCTTGAGCATTGGAGACTGTAACAACAATACAACATCTGCAACAAGTTCTTCTTTTGTTTTAATCTGTGTTAATGTTTCTAAATACTCATCGCCAACATAAATCGCTTCACCTATATAAGCTCCTTTGAGTATAGGCTTAGTTTTATTTTTTCGAAAGTCTTTGATAAGTTTTGCAGGCGTGTTTCCAATTTCACTAAACATTACAGCAGTATTGCCTTTTAACACTTCAGGCAATTCGCCAACATTTTTTGAAGACTTCTCCATAGCTTTACCTAATAGAGAGTTTTTCACTACAACCATTTCAATATCGCTCTTGAAACAAGCTCTACGAAGCGCACTCGTATCACTTGCATTTAATTCCGATATATCTGTAAGATAAAAATTATTTGAATTTTCTATCTTTACTGTAAGTCTGTCGATAATTTTTAACTTCTCTTCGCGCTTCATTTTGTTTCTTTATATGTGTTAGAGTGCAATAATAACTATTTGGAAGCAGCCTTATTAATACTCTTTATTCGAATGATTTAACGTCTAATTCAATACCCGGACTCATTGTGCTGGATAGATATATACTCTTCAGATACGTTCCCTTTGCAGATGAAGGTTTCAATTTTATTATAGTACGTACAAATTCTCTTGCATTGTCAACAAGTTTATCTCCTGTAAACGATACTTTACCTATTGATGAGTGCACAATACCATACTTATCAACTTTGAAATCAATTTTACCTTGCTTTACCTCTTTAACAGCAGCACCAACTTCCATTGTTACTGTACCACTTTTGGGATTCGGCATCAATCCTCTTGGTCCTAAAATACGTCCTAATTTACCTACTTTAGCCATTACCTGAGGCATAGTAATCACAACATCAACATCAGTCCAACCACCTTGTATTTTATCAATATAATCGTCTAAACCTACATAGTCGGCACCAGCTGCTCTTGCTTCTTCCTCTTTATCGGGAGTGCAAAGAACTAAAACTCTGGTTTCTTTACCTGTTCCATGTGGTAGAGTTACAACACCGCGCACCATTTGATTTGCTTTACGAGGATCAACCCCAAGTCTTACATCAATATCAACTGAAGCATCAAATTTTGTTGTAGTAATCTTTTTTACTAATTCAGCAGCATTATCAATTTTGTATAGGACATCCTTTTCAATTAATTCTAATGCCTTCTTTTTATTCTTTGTCAATTTTGTCATTTCTGTCAGAAATTTAGTCTCGTTTAACCAATTTTTAAAATGGAGCAGTTCCGGAAATTGTAATTCCCATACTTCTGGCAGTTCCAGCAACCATACGCATCGCAGACTCAACTTTGAAAGCGTTTAAATCTGCCATTTTTTCCTCTGCGATAGACTTCACATCGTCCCAACTTACACTTGCGACTTTTTTTCGATTTGGTTCAGCTGAACCAGATTTTAACTTTGCTACTTCTTTCAACTGAACTGCTACAGGAGGTGTTTTTGTAACAAATTCGAATGTTTTATCTGCGTAAACTGTAATAACTACAGGAATGAGCTTTCCCGCCTTATTTTGAGTTCTAGCGTTGAATTGCTTGCAAAACTCCATAATGTTTACACCTTTCGATCCTAATGCTGGACCAACAGGAGGTGAAGGATTTGCGGCACCCCCCATAATCTGTAACTTTATAAATCCAACTGCTTCTTTTGCCATTTCTAAAATAGATTATCTTATTGTTCTTTTTCTACTTGCATAAAACTTAACTCCACTGGTGTTTTTCGCCCAAATATTTTAACCATCACCTTGAGTCTTTTCTTCTCTGTATTAACCTCTTCAATAACTGCATTAAAAGTATTAAAAGGACCGTCAATTACAGTAACAGTCTCTCCAATTACAAAAGGTGTATTCAACTCTTCTTCACTTGCATCTAATTCGTCAACCTTTCCTAAAATTCTGTTTACTTCCGATGGTCTCAAAGGTAAAGGGTCTCCCCCTTTCTTATCACCTAAAAAACCGATAACGTTTGTTACATTTTTAAGAATATGAGGAATTTCACCTATCATAGCAGCTTCAATTAAGACATAACCCGGAAAGTAACTACGCTCCTTACTTACCTTCTTTCCTGATCTAATTTGATATACCTTCTCTGTCGGTATTAGGACTTGTGAAATATAATCTCCTAAATCTCGCTGCGTAATTTCACTTTCAATATATTCTTTAACCTTTTTTTCTTTCCCCCCAATTGCTCGAATGACATACCACTTTTTTTCAAATTTAGTTTTATTCACCGAACCATTGATATCTTCGTTTGTTACATCAATGTTCAATTCATTGTCATTCGCTTCAAGTTTAATTTCCTGCATATCTATCTCAGTCATCAATAAAAGTTTTAGAATAGTATCTGATAGATTACATTGTCCATTAATTGACGGAACGCTGTATCCATTAAAGCAATCACAAGCGCAATTATCAATGATGCAACCATCACAACTACCGCGCTGTTTTGTAACTCAGGCCACGTAGGCCAACTTACCTTGTTGAGTAATTCATTAATTACTTCCTCGAAATATAATTTTATCTTATTCATTTCGTTTCTGTCGTTTGCACGGGAGGAGAGACTCGAACTCCCGACACCTGGTTTTGGAGACCAGTGCTCTACCAACTGAGCTACACCCGTGTAATTTTCGCAAAATTGTAAAAACAATTTTGCGAAAAGAATTTATTCAACTATTTCTGTTACCTGTCCTGCACCTACTGTACGACCACCTTCACGAATTGCAAAGCGTAATCCTTGAGTCATTGCTACAGGATAAATTAATTCTACAACAATTGTTAAATTATCGCCTGGCATCACCATCTCACGTCCTTCTTCTAATGTAATTTCACCAGTGATATCTAATGTACGAAGATAGAACTGAGGTCTGTACTTATTATGGAATGGTGTATGACGTCCACCTTCTTCTTTTTTCAAAATATAAACCTCTGCTTTGAATTTAGTATGCGGCTTAATTGATTCGGGTTTGGCTATAACCATACCACGTTTGATGGCTTCTTTATCAACACCACGAAGTAATAAACCTACGTTATCACCAGCTTGTCCGTCATCCAAAATTTTACGAAACATTTCAACTCCGGTAACAACCGACTTCATACCTTCTGCACCAAGTCCAATAATTTGTACTGGATCTCCAGTGTGAATTTTGCCTGTTTCAATTCTACCAGTTGCAACAGTTCCACGACCAGTTATTGAAAATACATCTTCAACTGGCATAAGAAATGATTTGTCAACATCACGTACTGGAATTGGTATCCAAGTGTCAACTGCATCCATTAATTCGAGAATTTTATCTACCCATTGTGGTTCCTTATTCAAACCACCGAGAGCAGAACCGCGAATAACGGGTGTTTCAGAGCCTTCGAATTCATAAAAGTCTAATAACTCTCTAACTTCCATTTCAACTAACTCGAGTAACTCTTCATCATCAACCATATCAACCTTGTTTATGAACACAACAATTTTTGGAACGTTTACCTGACGTGCCAAAAGGATATGTTCACGTGTTTGAGGCATAGGACCATCAGTTCCTGCTACTACAAGTATTGCTCCGTCCATTTGAGCTGCACCAGTAATCATATTTTTTATGTAGTCAGCGTGGCCGGGACAGTCAACGTGAGCATAGTGACGTTTTTCTGTTTGGTATTCAACGTGAGCAGTATTAATTGTAATACCTCTTTCTTTTTCTTCTGGAGCGTTATCGATTTGGTCGAACGTTTTAATTTCACTCAATCCCTTAGCAGCAAGCGTAAGAGTTATTGCAGCAGTCAGCGTTGTTTTACCGTGGTCAACGTGACCGATTGTTCCTACGTTAACGTGCGGCTTTGACCTATCAAATTTTTGTTTTTGCGCCATTTTAATACAAATATTTGGTGAATATACTTATTTAATGAATTCTGATAAACTTAATTTTATTAGAATGTAGAGCCAATGATGGGAATTGAACCCATGACCTCTTCCTTACCAAGGAAACGCTCTACCCCTGAGCTACATCGGCTAATTTGAGCGGGAGACGAGGTTCGAACCCGCGACCTTCAGCTTGGAAGGCTGACGCTCTACCAACTGAGCTACTCCCGCTTCAATTTTGTGGGGGGAGGAGGACTCGAACCTCCGAAGGCGTACGCCAACAGATTTACAGTCTGCCCCATTTGGCCACTTTGGTATCCCCCCTAATAATTCAAATAACATTTTTCAAACAAAGAGCCGATGGACGGATTCGAACCGCCGACCAGCTGATTACAAATCAGCTGCTCTGGCCAGCTGAGCTACATCGGCTTAAAATAGTGCGATTTAGATAATCAATGAATACCAAAATCGGGACGCAAAGGTATAGTTATTTATTTATTCTACAAAAAAATATAGAACTTTTCTTAGAAATTTAACTATTCCTTACTTTTTCTTTATGCTTTTTAATCTGTCTGCGTAGCGCCTCAACCACTAAGTCAGTAGCCTCTTCAAATGTATCTGCTTGTTTTTCTGCAAAAAGTGGTTGACCGGGAATATCTAATTTTATTTTTACAATTTTTAGTTTTATATCGCTTGCTTGCGAATGCTCTGCCTTAAGATAAGCATCAGCACCTATAATTGCATCATAAAACTGCGACAGTTTTGTAACTTTGCTCTTGATGAATTCTTCCAGCTTATCGCTTGTAGTAAAATTCGTTGCTTCGATGTTTATATTCATAATCATCTATTATTTTTTGCCCTTGGATGGGCGTGTTTATAAATATTTCTTAATTTCTCATAAGTATTGTGCGTATATACCTGCGTTGCACTTAAATTTGAGTGTCCTAAGAGTTCCTTAATTATGTTTAAATCTGCTCCATTATTTAACAAATGTGTTGCAAATGAATGTCTTAATATGTGTGGGCTTTTTTTCTTTTGAGTAGAAACGTGTTTTAAGTATTTTACAACCACATTATATACGTACTTTTCGTACATTTTTTCGCCTTTCAATGTTAGGAAAACCCATTCGCTGCTAAACAAATTCTCTCGACACAGAAGAAATTCATTTAATTTTTCCTTGAGTGAACTGCTAATTGGAATTATTCTCTGCTTATTTCTTTTCCCTGTTACTTTTATCCTTAACTTCGCAAAATCAATATCTGCTAATTTTAAATTTATCAATTCTGACCTTCTTATTCCAGTTGCGTAAAGTAATTCGATGATTAATTTATGTAACAAACCGGAATACGAACTTCCAAAATTGTAATTATCCAGAAATATATTCAAATTTTTTTCTGGGAAAAAATCAGGAAGAGAAACTTTAATTTGAGGTTTAATAATTCTCTTTGCAGGATTCTTATTTATTACCTCAGTCCGAACTAAAAAAGTAAAGAACGTATTCAATGCTGTAATTTTTCTATTCACTGTTTTCCCCGAAATCTTTTTCGACAAAAGATGAACAACCCAATTTCGGATATTTTTATCCGTTGCCTTTTCTAAGCCATTAAAACCTTCAACACAACTAAGGAAATCACTGAACTGTGTGATATCTGTTTCGTATGCAATTATTGTATGCTTAGAATATTTTTTCTCGAAACACAAATAGTTCAGAAATTTCCTTAGATACACTTAAGTCGTTATTATTAAATTCAAAAGCCGCATGCAGACATATCTCATTACTGTAAAGATAAACTTTTTTTATAAAATAAACAAGTATTTTATAAAAAATAATAAACCAATACGACTAAATTGGTTTATTATAATGATACAGCAATTATTCGCTTTCTTCTTCTCGTTGAAGCATCTGCTTGTAACTGGCTTTAATTATCTCTTCTCTACGCTGAACTGATGGCTTTTTAAAAGCTTGACGCTCACGTAACTCTTTGATAATACCAGTCTTCTCAAATTTGCGTTTGAATTTCTTCAACGCCCTTTCGATATTCTCGCTCTCTTTTATTGGTACAATAATCATTTTGGTATATTTTTAAATTGCGCCACAAAAATACAGTGTTTGAACCATAAATTCAAATTTATTGCTTAAAAATTATATAATTTTCGTTACTCATTTATAATTAGGCATTTGTGAAAACAAAAAGCATTAAATACAAATATTTTGATTTATAAATTACAATTTGTATTTTCGCATAATTATTTGTCAAAAAGATGAACAATTTCAAATCAATATTCAATTTCAATCGCTCGGAACGAATAGGTAGCTTAGTGCTTGTTATTCTTATCGTTATAATAATTGCAATAAACTTAATTGTTGATAAAATTGCATATAAAACGACTGTTGATAAAAGCCAATTTAAAGATAAACTCGAAGAATTTGAAAGGACATTGGTTTATATCCAAGATGAGAAAAAATATGCATCAGACAAGAAGATTATTGAACGCTACAAAAGTATTGAATTGTTCGATTTTGATCCCAATTCTACGGATAGTTTAACGTTCGCTAAACTTGGATTCACTGATTATCAAATAAAAACATTGTTGAATTACAGAAATAAAGGAGGAAAATTTTTTGACACGAAGGATTTAGCTAAAATTTATGGAATTAGTAATACTCAGTTCGAAATTCTTCTGCCTTACATTAAAATTGAAAACAGGAGTTTAAAATCTGATAATCAAACGGATAAAGGTGAAAGAATTACTTTATTTGAATTTAATCCCAATAAAGTTTCACCGAGCGAGTTAATTGCACTTGGTTTGTCTGAAAAACAAGCAAATACAATCATTAATTATCGAAATTCTGGAGGTATTTTTAAGCGAAAAGAGGATTTTGCCAAAATCTATGGCATTTCTAAAGAAATGTATGAAACGCTATCGCCTTATATAATGATTGATACAACTATTTTTACAAAAAAACCAAAAGTAATACAAGAAGTTGAACTCAACACTGCCACTGCCGAACAGCTTTCGCAACTTAACGGAATTAGTTTTGGCATGGCAAACCGAATTATAAATTACAGAACTATTTTAGGTGGATATTTTTCTGTTGAACAACTGCTTGAAGTATATGAATTTGATGCTTCCATATTAAAAGATATATCGCCATACATAAAAATAAATGTATCGTCGCTAAAAACAATTAATATCAATTTTGCTGATGCTAAGGAACTTAGTAAACATAAGTATCTTGATTATGCAACAGCAAAAACGATTGTTGATTTTAGGTCAAAAAATGGGAGCTTCAAATCGGTTGATGATTTACGAAAATATAATGTGATAGAAAGTACTATTTTTGAAAAAGTGAAGTACTACTTATCGGTGAAATAATGCGAATATTGTTCGTGAATTTAAAAACTCTTTATTGATTTTAAATCGTTAACAATCCTACAATCAAAAATTATGGAAAAGAGAACAGTTCTTACTTTACTTAAAAATGCTGCTATCAACTACAAAACAACTAATTATATTTGTGATAAAGCAGATAGTGGATATGTTGGTAAAACATTTGAAGAGGTTAGAAATGATGCCATTTGCTTTGGGGCACAACTTGTTGGGCATGGTTTTGAAAAGAATGATAAAGTAGCTATTTTGTCGGAAGGGCGGTCGAGTTGGATTGTTGGAGAGCATGGTCTTTTGCTGGCTGGCTGTATATCAGTTCCTTTATCTACACAATTATTGCCTGAAGAAATTCTGTTTAGAATTAATCACTCAGAATCAAAAGCTATCATTGTATCGCGAAATACCTTGGAAAAGGTAGTATCTGTATGGAAAAAAATTGAACGTAAAGATTTTAAAATCATTTACTTAGAAGATAATATTAGTCTTTTTGAAGAAAATGCAAAGAAATTTGGACTCGACACTTCCAAAAATGTTTTGCTTTTCAATAAAATGGTTGAAGATGCAAAAAAAGATTTTGAAAGTTCAAAAGCATTGATTGAAAAAATTGAGAGTAAAGTTGAAGAACAAGATGTGGTATCAATATGCTATACATCGGGTACAACAGGAAACCCTAAAGGCATAATGCTCACCCATTTGAACTATTATGCCAACAGTACAGATGCTGTTCAGTTTTTTAATGTGAATGAAAAAGACCGCTTGTTTATTGTTCTACCCCTCGACCACTCATTTGCGCATACTGTTGGTACGTATGCTTCTCTTTGTAAAGGACTTAGCTTGTATTTCGTTGATGCAAGAGGAGGTTCGGTTGCTGCTTTAAAAAATATGCCAATTAACATGAAAGAGGCAAATCCACATTTCATGCTCACTGTACCTACCATCACGGGGAAGTTTATGAATAAAATTATTGACACTATTGATGCAAAAGGAGGCTTTGCAAAAAAACTTTTTGATAGTGGACTCGAAGCTGGATTAAAAATAAATGGGGATGGTTTTAGAAAAGGCTCTGCTATTACAAAACTGGCAAACATAGCAACATACAAACTTGCGGATAAATTAGTTTTCAGTAAAATACGTAAAATTTTTGGGGAAAATATGAAATATTGTGTTGGAGGTGGGGCTTTGCTGGATATTAAACAACAAAAATTTTTCTACACAATTGGAATCCCTGTTTATCAAGGATATGGACTTACAGAAGCGACTCCAATTATTTCAGCCAATACACCATCGGTTCACAAACTCGGCACATCGGGTAAAGTGTTGCCAACAATTAAATGTATTATTTTGGATAAAGAAGGCAAAGAGGTTAAAAATGGGCAGAAAGGAGAAATTGTTATTCAGGGAGATAATGTGATGAAGGGGTACTTTAAAAACAAGGAAGCAACCTCATCGGCATTGCAAGGTGGGTGGTTGTTTACAGGCGATATGGGATATTACGATAGCGATGGATTCCTTATGGTAGTTGGAAGAGAAAAAGCCTTATTAATTTCACCCGACGGAGAGAAATATTCGCCCGAAGGAATTGAGGAAGCAATTATAAATACGTCGGAACTTGTAGCACAAGTGATGATTTACAACGACCATAAAAAGCAAACAGTTGCTCTTATAACGCTCAATACAGAACGAATAGAGAACCTTGTGAAGAAAAGAAAAATTGCAGATAGTGAACTGTTAATCAAGGAAATAAAAAAATCGTTTTACCGATTTAAAGATGACCCTGAATACATCAATAAATTTCCAGAGAAATGGATTCCCGCAGCATTCAGAATTGTGGAAGAGCCATTTTCGGAGAAAAACAAAATGATGAATTCAACCTTAAAAATGGTACGACACAAGATAACAGAGGTTTACAAAGACCTGCTCGATGATATGTACAATGCTTCGGGAGATAAAATTATTAATGATTATAATCTTGAAATTGTAAAAAAATTTTTACCTTTTACCTAATTGGTACAATTCATTTGATTTAAAGCCGGTATAACGCCGGCTTTTTATTTTCGTCCTTTCCAATTTGTTTTTGAACTGAAAGCAGAAACGCCAATAAATAAGAT
>JFJP01034150.1_pt1 | contig 18218 bp, 13 predicted proteins | sample 431651 | NCBI WGS metagenome assembly JFJP01 (sample SAMN02602958, study PRJNA72255) | Microbial mat metagenome, whole genome shotgun sequencing project. | biome: fresh water; feature: sink hole; material: water; isolation source: purple microbial (photo- and chemosynthetic) mats found in...
TTGAAGCAACTTGCCATCCATCCCCGTCAGGGACTATAGAATGGAGGCATGAAAAAGATGGGACTACCCGCCAGGAAATTCGAGCAGCATTTCACGTACCGCGATTACAGGCAGTGGCCTGACGATGAGCGCTGGGAGCTGATCGACGGTGTGGCTTACGCCATGAGCAGCCCGACCCTCAACCACCAAGGAATCTCTCGGGATTTAGGGTTTCTGTTTCACAATCATCTCAAAGGAAAAGACTGCGCGATGTTTGCCGCCCCCCTCGATGTCTTCCTCCCGCCCATCCATCAGATGGACGAAGACGACGTCGACACGGTCGTCCAGCCCGACCTGCTGGTGGTCTGCAACCCCGAAAAACTGCGGCCCAACGGCATTTGGGGTGCCCCCGACCTCGTGGTCGAAATCCTCTCTCCCTCGACAAGCCGCAAGGACCAGCATGAAAAGTATGCTCTCTACGAGCGTTCCGGGGTCAAGGAATACTGGGTGGTCGACCCGACCGGAAAGTGGATTCAACAATATATCCTAGGGCCTGATGGCAAGTTCGAAGTCGAAGTTACTTTTGAGCAGAAAGGCCTTCTCGAGTGCCGGGTGTTGCCGGGACTGGTGATTGATGTCGCGGGGGTGTGGCCAAAGTCCTGAAGAAACTCCCGCCTCTTCCCCTGTCACGGGTGTTCCGTTACATTAGGAACTATCTTTGGAGGTACAATGAATATTCCTGCCTTGAAATCTTTGGCCCTTTCGGTCCGTTCCCTTTCGATGGACGGTGTCCAGGCTGCCAACTCCGGCCATCCCGGGCTCCCTCTGGGCTGCGCCGATCTGGGTGCACTCGTCTACGGCGACGTGCTCAAGCACGACCCCACCCATCCAGACTGGATCGACCGCGATCGTTTCATCCTTTCGGCAGGGCATGGTTCCATGTTCCTCTACTCGCTGCTCCACCTGACTGGTTACGACCTTCCCATGGACGAGGTGAAGAAATTCCGCCAGCTGGGGAGCAAAACCCCCGGACATCCGGAATACGGCTGGACGCCCGGAGTTGAGACAACCACCGGGCCGTTGGGTGCCGGCTTCAGCAACGCGGTGGGCTTTGCCATTGCCGAAACCAAGCTGGCCGCCGAGTTCAATACGCCTGCCCACAAAATCGTGGATCACTACACCTACGCCCTTTCCGGCGACGGTTGCTTGATGGAGGGCGTCAGCGCAGAGGCCGCCTCTCTGGCCGGTCACCTGGAACTGGGCAAACTCATTGTCTTTTACGACTCGAACGGAATCACCATCGAGGGACACACCGACATCGCCTTTACCGAAGATGTCGGCAAGCGCTTTGAAGCCTACGGCTGGCAGGTGCTCAAGGGCAGTGCCCACGACATCGCTCAGATGGCCGACCTGATTGCCAAGGCCAAGGCCGAGACCAAGAAGCCCTCACTGCTGATTCTGACTTCCACCATTGGTTTCGGTTCTCCCAACAAGGCTGGCACCCACGATGTGCATGGTGCCCCCTTGGGTGCCGAAGAGATCAAGCTGACCAAGAAAAACCTGGGCCTTCCCGAAGACCAGCAGTTCTACATCGTCCCTGAAGCCCTCAAATATGTGAATGAAAAGGCACCGGGCTGGAAGAAAGCCTACGCCGACTGGCAGGCCACTTTTGCGGCCTGGGCCAAGGCCAACCCCGAGTTGAAGGCCAAGTGGGACCTTCACTTTGGCGACTACACGGCCCAGCTCGACAAGGCGGAAGAACCTTCGTTCCCTGTGGGTGAAGCGGTGGCTACCCGTGTGGCGGGGGGCAAGAGCCTCAATGCCTTCGCCAAGGTTCTGCCCTGGCTGATCGGCGGTTCTGCCGACCTTTCGCCCTCGAACAACACCTCGATGCCCTACGGCGAATATTCGCCCACGAACCGGACCGGCAGAACCTTCCACTACGGTGTCCGCGAACACGGCATGGGCGGAGCGGTCAACGGTCTGAACCTCCACGGCGGCTACAGGGCCTTCGGGGCCACCTTCCTGGTGTTCGCCGACTACATGCGCCCCACCCTTCGCCTGGCGGCCCTGATGAACCTGCCTGCCATCCACGTGTTCACCCACGACTCGATCTTCGTCGGAGAGGACGGACCCACCCACCAGCCCATCGAACACGCCGAGTCGCTGCGGATCATCCCCAACCTGTTGGTTTTCCGCCCCGGCGATGCCCAGGAAACCTTCCAGGCCTGGAAGTTGGCCCTGGCCCAGACCAAGCGCCCCTCGGTGTTGCTGCTGACCCGCCAGAACCTCAAGACCTACGAAAAGCCCGCCACCTGGAAGGAAGACTTCAAGAAGGGCGCTTACGTGGTCAAGGACGAGGCCAAGCCCGACGTGGTCGTCATTGCCACCGGGTCAGAAGTCAACTTGGCCCTCGAAGCCGCCGCGCTGTCCACGAAAAAGGTGAAGGTGATTTCCGTCACCAGCCGTGAACTGGTCAAAGAAAACCCCGACCATTGGAAGAAGCTGGTTCCTGCGGGAGTGCGGGTTGTCGCGGCAGAAGCCGGCATCACCAGCGGATGGCTCGGCCTGGCCGATGCCGCCTTGGGCATCGACCGGTTCGGTGAATCGGGTCCCGGCGCTGCCGTGGCCAAGCACCTCGGCCTTACCGCCGAGGCACTCTCAAAGTTGTTCTAAAAACCTGCGGGGTCAGACCAGTTCGATGCTGTGCAAGCATTCGAAGGTCTGACCCTTGGGCAGAGTGACCATCAGGTCCTTCTGGCTGAAGTCGCCGGTAAACGACTCGTCATCGGCCAAGCCATGCCAAGGTTCCAGACACACAAAAGGCGCGTCCTTGGCCTGCCAGATGCCCAGGGCCGACATGTTGGTCCACGACAGAATGACGGCCTTGTCGGACTTGCGGCTTTTCAGCGTGACTTTTCGAGAATTCACCTTCTTGAACACCAGAGCACCCTCTTGAAACAGCTCACGGGTCATGTTGAGAACCTTCCCGGGGGTCAATTGCTGTGTTTTCCCAGCAACAATGGTGTTAGGACCGCTGAGGTAGTGACGCAAAAACTCTTCGTCCTTTTCAAACTCCAGCCGGTAGTCCTCAAAGGCCTCGCCAGGAACCAGCGGGCAACGGAAGCCGGGGTGCGTACCGATCTGAAACAGAATGGGCTTGTCATCAACATTCTCGACCCGGTAGCGAATATCCAACAAGTTCCCTTTCAAGGTGTATTCCAGAGTCAACGAATACCGAAACGGGTACATTTCCAGCGTCTTCTCATTCCAGACATGACGGAAAACAGCCCTGCTTTCAGAGGCTTCGACCAAGGTGAACTCGTCTTTTCGAACAAAGCCGTGGTTGCCGATGGCGTAAGACTTTCCCTTCCAGCTCATCTTGCCGTCCTTCAATGCACAGCAAATGGGAAACAGAATGGGGGCCGAGCTGTTCCAAGAATTGGGGTCGGCTCTCCAAAGATAATCGAGGCCATTGTCGAGTCTTTTAAAATGGACAAGTTCGGCACCGAGGGTCTTGATTTCACAGGATGCAGTAGCAGACTTCAATAGTGTATTCATAGGTTTAATGGTATCATAAAAATGATGAGAAGCGAACAAATCCATGCGTTGGAAAATGCTCGTCAAAACTACGAAGCCTTTTTCAACACCATTGACGAATTCTTGTTTGTGCTTGACGAGCAAGCCAATATGATCCATGTCAATTCTACAGTAGTGGAACGGCTGGGGTACTCTCTCGAAGAATTGCTGGGGAATTCTGTCCTCATGGTTCATCCAGCGGAACGAAGGGAAGAAGCGGCGCATATTGTCGGTGAGATGTTGGCGGGCACGGCTGAGTTTTGCCCGGTTCCCCTGCGTACCAAGGCAGGAGAGCTCATACCGGTGGAAACCCGTGTGAACGCCGGATTCTGGAACGGAAAACCTGTTATTTTCGGTGTCACCAAGGATATTTCGCGTATCAAGCTTTCTGAGGAGAAATTTTCCAAGGTCTTTTATATTAACCCCTCAGCCTGTGGGCTGAGTGATCTTGTGGACCGAACCTATGTTGAGGTCAACGACGCGTTTCTGGCACTGACCGGCTACGAGCGCAATGAGGTCATTGGGAAAACGGCCTTGGAATTAGGCTTGATGTCAGAAGAATCTCGCCTGGCAATCGTCGCAATGGCCGACGCAAACGGAAAGATTGTCAATGCGGAAGCCACGTTGCGGGTCAAAAACGGAACCATCAAACAGGTCTTGTTGTCTGCTGAAAATGTTTTTATCCAAGACAAAAAATACCGGTTCACAGCGGTCGCTGATGTGACCGATCAGAGACAGGCCGAAGTGACGATCAAGAACCTGCTCGCCGAAAAGGAGCTGATTCTCAAAGAAGTCCACCACCGCATCAAGAACAACATGAACACCATTATTGGGCTCTTCACCCTTCAGGCTGAAAAGCTGAGCGACCCCGTCGCCATCGCTGCCCTCGATGATGCTTCGGCACGTGTCCAGAGCATGATGGTTCTCTATGACAAGCTCTACCAGTCCAACAATTTCAGTCAAATCTCAATGGTCAACTACCTGCCCACCCTGGTAGACAGCATCCTGGCCAATTTTCCCCATTATGAATCCATTCGCGTGGAAAAGAATATCGTCGATTTCATTCTGAGTGTGGACCAGGTTCAGCCCTTGGGCATCATCCTGAACGAACTTCTGACCAACATCATGAAATATGCGTTCACCAATCAGCGCGATCGTGTTATCTACATTTCCACGCAGGTACAGGGCACCCTGGCCAGCATCTCCATTCAGGACAACGGCAAGGGAATACCACAATCGGTGGATTTTCAACACTCTACCGGGTTTGGCTTGATGCTCATCGGCTTGCTGGCAAAACAGCTGAAGGGAACCCTGCAAATTGAACGGAACCAGGGCACAAAGGTTGTTCTGGAATTTCCTATCTGAACAACAGGGCTACTGTTCCGGCTGAAAATGCACGACGACTTCTTCCAAGTCCTCACGATGTTTGATTTTCAGATACAGCGTCTTGGTCGAGGCAGAGTAGTACCAACCATCGGTGTAGGATTGAAACTGCGGGTCGGTGCGCCAACGGATACCATGAAGGGTAATGTGGTCAAACGGAGGAACCCCCGAAATGATCACGTGCTCGGCTGACCCGGCAGGAAAGCGAAGGGTAAACCGGGCCAAGGACGAGGTAATGCTCTGTGAAACCAGACGCCCGGGTGTGCGGACGAAGGCTCCAGCTCCCCAACCAACGAGTTCCGTTTCTACCGGTGGGGCCGGCTTGACCAAGGCGTACAGGTCTTCGGCAAGCAAGGTCCCCTCCTGACGGACAATCTGTCCATCTTGGGTGACCAGAATTTCGGGCAGGCGGCCCGTGGTTTCCTGCCGTGCCAAGGCAGAAACAATCAGCTGAGCACCGACAGGACCATAAGCTTCATTCGAAAGCGTGCGGGAGTAATCCAGCCACAACCGCCCCAGAATCAGGTTCGAGCGGAGATCGAGCAGCCCCTCTCCCGTCTGGACAAACAGCTCACCTTCTCGACGGACCACAAAACCCGTCAGAGATTTGAGAACCACTTTGATCCGTTCGGAAACGGCTTCTGACGGTTGGGAAAGCGCCATGGCTTGAAGGTTCTGGAACATGGCCAGCAATCCTGCCGGGCTTTCTGGTAAGTTACCAGCCAACAATAGTTCTTTAACCCGATCCACCGAGCCCTCAGGACCGTACAGACGGGCGTCAAACCAGAGGCGGCCCTGACCCGTCCAATCAGGCTGGGAACGGCTGGAGGCCGCCTCGACGTTTCGACGCTGCACCGCAGTCAATTCAACCATGTTACCCAGGTACGAAACTGCTTCGAACCCCCAAACCCGGGAAGTGCGGCTCAAAAGACTTTGAATCTTATTAAAGGCAGCCGGATAGTCGCCACGGACCAGGGCTTCCCGCCCCCACGCATCAACGAGCCTGGTGGAAAACGCGGAGGACGTGGACCAAGAGGCATAGGCCTTGTCCCAGTACTGGGTCAGGGCGGCTTCCGCCGCTGTTGTATCTGGAGGCCCGTCCAGGGTCAGCCAGGCGAATTCCGGTGTTATCCCCGGTGCCAGCGGGTCGAGCCTTGCGGGACGGAACCCGTTCTTTCCGGCGACCAAGACAAAGGTGTTGTCTGCCTCGATCCGGTCGAGAACTCCATCGACACTGGCGAGCACCCTCTGCTTTCCCTGGGTGATTTCCAGGAGAGTTTTCCTTGCGGGACGGTTCAGCCGGGCACCAGATTCCGGCGCAAAAGGAATATGAAGAACCGAGATTCGTTTGGAAGCCTCGTTCGAGACGGGTCGGATCAGAAGCGACCGGCCTCCGACGTCCGTTTTGTCAAAAGCGAGCTGAAAGCCTTCTTGAAACGATACGACGACATTGCCGTCATTCCATGCCCAGGAAAGGGGTCGGAGACGGGTGGAAGAACCGTCTTTCAATTGAGCCTGCAAAACATGGGTGGGATCAAAGACGAATTCCAATCCGCGACCACGGAGAGCCAGCTCGGCCGGTTGCCCGCCGCTGGAAGTCTTTCCAGAAATGGTCAGGTCACCCAAGCTCTGACTGAAGGCGTCACTTTTCTTGGAAAACTGAAACGCAATGAAACCCAGAACAATGGACAAGTACAACAACGGGAGAAAGAAGAAGAGCCAGGTCCTGGTTTTCCGCATGCGGCATTTTACCCGGCACGAGGTAAAATGACAACCTTGTCCAAGAACCGTTGCCTCGAGTATCATGGCGCTCATGCGTTTTCGTCGCAGTTTTCCTTTGGCCCTTGCGGCCCTCCTCCTGGCCGGATGTGCGACGGTGCCTCCTTCGGTACCGCCCATAGCCCCCCCGGCAACCCCACCAGAACAAACCCCTGTTGCTCCGCCCTCTATCGTTGAACAAGAAACCGCATCGTATCAGTCGGCCGCCGACGCACCCCGTATCCTCGAAGCCCTCGACCGCCGCCTGGCCGAGCGCAGTCAAACCGCTGCCGACCTGACCACCGCCGATCTTTCCACCTACTCCAACCTGCTTCTCACCGCCGGCCGTTTTCCCGAGGCGGAACAAGCTCTGGTTCTTCTGAACGAACGGCAACCAGGTGACCGGACCATCCTGCTGAGTTTGGCCCTTCTGGCCGGCGCGCGTGGCGATTCCAAGACCCAGGAGACGCGGGTTGCCGCCTTAGAGCAGTCCTTTCCCAACGATATTGAAACCATCAACCTGAGGGCGAAGCTGCTCCTGGCCAGGGGAGACCGCGCCGGTGCCAAAAAACTTTGGCTGACGATGGTCGAGAAGCAAGAAGACACCACAGCTCTGCTGGGTCTCACCGACCTCGCCCTCGATGCCAAAAAGCCCAAGGAAGCGCTGGTGTACGCCGACCGTGCGGTCAAAGCAGCGCCGAACGACGATCAGGCCTGGGCCCTCCATGCGAGGGTGCAAAACGATCTCAGCCAATACCTTGCGGCACGAAAAGACCTGGATAAGGCAGTAGCGCTGGCTCCCGAGGATCCATGGCACCGGCTCGATCGGGGAAAACTAGCCTGGTTGCATCTCTATGACACAGACCTGGCCCAGGCGGACTTGGAATACGCCACCATCAAAAACCCCGGTAACTTCTTTGGCTGGGCCGCGCTGGCCGAAGTCTATGAAGAACAGAAACGACCGAGGCAGGCGTACGATGCCTGGCTTAAGGCGCTCTCCCTCCGCCCGGACTACCGGTTTGCCTACCCTTCAGTCAGCATGTTGGCCTTCCGGTACCAGGACTTTCCACGGGCGGCGGCCTTTGCCAAAGAAGCCGCCAAGGACTACCCGGCCGAATACGCCTTTCCCTTTGTCGAGGCTTTGTCACGACGCGCAATGGGTCAACCGCAGGTTGCCCTGACGGTTCTGGAAAAATCGAGACCACGTTTTACCAAGGGCAGTACAGTCGATGAGATGTTCCGCTTCCTTATCACCCCCGGTCAGGATTACTATCTGAATACTGCCTTGAAACTGGAAAAGCAGGAGAACATCCGGCTTCGGCTTCGTTTCTATCAAGGTTGCGTTTATGCCTTGGCGAAATCGTCCAATTCTGCCAGAGCAGCCTTCGAAGAAGTCAGCGCCAGCACGTTGGAACGAATACCGGAAATCGCCGCCGCTCGGGATTGGTTGGAACATGGAATCTGAAAAATCCTTCGACGCACTTCTGTTGGGACTGTCTCCCGACCATCGAATTCTCATCCAGACCCACGACTTTCCCGACTTCGACGCCATCGCTTCGGCCTATGGCCTGTTTTGCCTGTTTGAGACCTACGGTCTGCCGGCCACCATCGTCTACGGTGAAGAGATCCAAGGGTTCTCCCTGGGCGAGACTATCCGCACTTTGAAAATTCCTGTTCAGCGGATCAAAGACCTGACACCCGTCAAAGGCGATCAAGTCATTTTGGTCGACTCCTGTCCCGGCAACAAGAATGTCACCCTCATACCCGCTTATCGCGACATTAGGGATCAATATGGTTCCTGTTCCACTCTCATTTACGAGTATTACGCCGGGTCCAGCTTCCAGCCGTCGAAAACAGTGGCTACCGTTCTGCTCATGGGCATCATGATGGATACCAACTATCTGACCCGTGGGGTGGGACCAGCCGACCTGGCGGCCTTCACGGGGTTGTATTTCAAGGCAGACTGGGTAAGCGGCAATTACCTGCTGAACAACAGCCTTTCGGTGACGAACGTCCCCATTTTTCAGGAAGGTCTGGAACACATGCGGGTGTACAAAGGCTTTGCCTTCACATTTATTTCGAAAGAAACCGACTCGGATACCATTGCGGTCATGGCCGACGATTACCTGCGGTTCCATGAAGTGGCTTTCAGCGTGGTGGCGGGGCTCAATCAGGGCGAGATCAAGGTTTCAGTACGAAGCGAGGATCCTGGACTGGCCGCCAGCAAGGTGGTTCGGCGGGCACTGTACGGTATCGGCTTCGGGGGCGGTCATTACCACATGGGGGGCGGAACCGTCCACCTGACCAATTTCCATGGACCCGACGACCTCTACGAGCGTTTCCGCTCGGCAATCGATCACTATATCCACGAAGGAACCTGAATGAGCGACACCATCACCCGCCTGAGCTTTCTGGGAACAGACGGCGAAAAAGAATATGTCCTGGTGGGTACCGCCCACGTTTCCAGCGCCAGCATCGACGAGGTGAAGGCTGTTATTCAAGCAGAAAACCCCGACAATATTGCCGTCGAACTCGACCAAGGCCGCTACCAATCCTTGGTTCAACCCGATCAGTGGGAAAAACTCGACCTGTTCAAGGTGCTCAAATCCGGCAAAGGGTTTCTGCTGCTGGCCAACCTGGCCCTTTCGTCGTTTCAACGAAAAATGGGTGAAGAACTCGATGTGAAACCTGGTCAGGAAATGCTGGCGGCAATTCAAGAGGCCGAAGCCACGAGCAAGCCCTTCACACTGATCGACCGGGAAATACAGGTCACACTCAACCGGGCTTGGAAAAAGTCGAGCTTCTGGGGAAAGAACAAACTCTTGGCGGCCCTTCTGAGTTCGGTGTTGGGGGATGAAAAAGTCGACGCCAGCCAGATTGAAGATCTGAAAAACCGCAACGAGCTTGATTCCATGATGGACGGCCTGGCCAAAGAGCTGCCCACGGTGAAAAAGGTGCTGATTGACGAGCGCGACCAGTACTTGGCCAGCCGTCTGTTTCAAATCCAGGGTGCCAAATTGGTCGCGGTGGTCGGTGCCGGGCATGTGCCGGGCATGGTCCGCTGGCTGAACGATCTGCATGCCGGCAAAACGGTAGATTTGGAGGAGATCTCCCGTGTTCCGCCTCCCACACTCTGGAGCAAACTGTGGCCCTGGCTGATCCCTGCCGTGATCGTAGCCCTGTTTATCGGCGGCTTCCTGCTTAAAGGGCCGGACGCCTTTCTAGGAATGCTGGGTACGTGGGCGTTGGCCACGGGAGGTGCTGCGGCTCTGGGTACCTTGATTGCGGGCGGACACCCCCTGACCATCCTGACAGCCTTGCTCCTGGCACCGATCACAACCCTCCACCCCTTGCTGGGTATTGGTATGTTTACAGGTTTATCCGAAGTCTTCTTCCGCAAACCACGGGTCAGTGATCTGGAAGGCCTCAGCCACGACATCACCAGCGTCAAAGGCTTCTACCGGAACCGGGTGACCCGCACCCTCCTGGTGTTCCTCTTCTCCAGCCTCGGGGCTTCGATTGCCGTCTATCTCAATCTTCCCCTGCTGACCCAGACCCTTTTCGGCTGACGCCATGCAACCGGCCTGGGACTTCGCTGCTCTGCAAGCCTGGTTTGCCGCCCGACCTGGTCAAGATATCCTCGAAAGCGATTTGCTGAGGGCGTTCTTTCCCGAAACCCAGTCCTGGGGAATTGGTCTGGAACTCTTCCAGAAGCATTTCCTGCTCTACCGGCGTCTCTGGCTTTTCGATGACGAATTGCGGATGGCAACGGGTGAACGGCTCTGGATCAGGGGAATTCGCAGTACCCTGCTCGTACCGGCACCCGATGCTCATTGCGGCTGGCTAAACCCGGAAACGGGACGGTATTGCTTGGCCCCAGCCCCAAATCGGCTCTGCGCCTTGCACCAGGCTCCGCTGCCGGAAACCAACAGTATGAAATCGTACTATCTCGACTGGCGCAACCTTGAGGGTATGACGGAGGAAGGACTGAACAATCTGGTGGATGGGTTTTTCAGGTGGATGGGTAACCAGCCGGCAGTTGCCGACGCCCTGGAAGTGCTGGGTTTGTCACCCGAAGCAGACGCCCGGAGCATCAAAGCCCGATGGCGTCAACTCAGCCTGGAACACCACCCCGACCGTGGTGGCGATCCGGCGTACTACCAAAAGCTCAGCGCGGCTTGGACCGCGCTGAAAGCCCTTGGTTGACTATTCGGTTTTAGCGTACTTGTCGCCGACGACTTTATAGTCCTCGGCATCCTGTTTGCCCTTTTCCTTGTAAACGCGATAGGCTTCGAGGTAACCCTGAGCCAGCAGGGTCTTGTCTTCTGCTGATAGATTGTCGCGGTTTCCGCTGAGGGCAGGAATATCAAACTCTTGCCCGGGGAAAATCAGATCAGGATCTTGAATCTCAGCTTTGTTGATTTCGTAGATCGAAGGCCAGAGGACTGGGTCCTTGTACCATTTGTCGCTGATCCACCAGAGGGTGTCCCGGGGAATAACGCTGTGAACGCCCAGAAATTTGGGTGCCTCAGAAACGGGGGCTACCGGCTCGGGCGTAACGGCGGGGGTTTCCGCGGGGACTTCAACAGCGGTGGGAGCAGGCGCAACGGCCGCCGGTGCGGGCTTGGCAAACAAGAAGTACAATCCGATGCCGAGGACAAGCACCAAGATAATCACAATGATGGCAACAGCGACGGCAGTATTGTTCTTCTGCTTTTGGGCGTTCATGGGAGACTCCTTCAGAACATTCTTCTCTTTACCCATCGGACAGAGTTGCCCAAAACTGAAGAAAATTCCATTGACCAAGCTAAGGCTTGGGAAACCGTCAGGCTTTCTTCTTCGTCACTGCCTTCTTGGGTGCCGCCTTCTTGGCTGCTGCTTTTTTAGGTACGGCTTTCTTTTTGGGAACGGAAGTCTCCAGTGCCTCGAGGAACGTGTCAAACCGGTAGCCACCAGCTTTGGCAAGAGCCAGCCAGGCCTCTCCTTGAGTTGCCACGTCAGCTACGGCTTTGGCCAGTGCATTGGCCGTTTTCGGAACGGGACCCCGAGACAACGCTGCCAGCGCATGACGGGTGGTGATCCACCAGACCAGAGTCTCCAGCCCGCCTTTGTCGACCCAGACCGTTCCCTCGTACACATTGACACCTGCCAGAGCTTGGACTTCCACGTTTCGCAAGGCCTTCCTGAGGTCAGTAATGCCAACAAGGTGCGCCTGAAGCTTCACCATGGTTGTGCGGTAGGCAGCCTCGGGAGGAGGCAATCCCATTTCGATCCAAACACGGGTCATCCGGCGGTCAAAGCCCCAGTCTTCAATAATGCTGCGGCTGGTTTGCCCAGGATCCGACCCGGCGAAGGCTAATTCGCCCAGTCGGCCCAGCAAGGCCCAGGCGGTGAGAATCTCGAGGTGGCCACCGGTCCAAGCCAGGGTTCCCAAGGTGACGACGGCACGAAGATCGGTAATCACACGACTGACAATGGGAGCTGGATCCACCCGGCTGGCCAGAACTTTCTGAGCCTCCTGATACAACCAGGCGACACGACCTTCCATCTCGGCCCAGAACACGGTGTCGGCGGGACTGGTTCCCTCGGCGACAGCCAATAAACGGGACAAGGGTTCGAGGGAGAGCAGGTTGTGATAGGCGTTGTACAGTTCACCGTGCGCTAATTCCAGGACGGCATCACCCAAATCGGGCACACCAGCACCGTTGAGGCGGTCGCAAAGCGCACCGAAAAGCCCTCCGTTCACTTCGTGAAGGTCCAGGAACACTTGTTTTCCATAGCCGCTGAGTTCGACGTAGAGGCCCGAACGATGGACATCGCGCGAACGGCGGATGTACCAAAGCCCCGACCCCTGCTCCCGCATCACCAGGAAACGGTTTTCGGCATCGGTGAGCGAAAGAGCCTGCGCCAAAGTCTGATGCTGTGTTGACTTGGATCCGTCCGACAGCTTTTCAACGTAGGGAGAGGAATCCTTGATCCAGCCGGTGGCGCGCTCCCAGAAATTGTTGTACAGAACCAGCGCATGTTCTGTCCCCGTTCCATTGGAATAGGCAAACACATTGGAATTCAAGCTGCCGTCACGGTTCCACAGGTCGTACAGGCGGAAACGGCGGACTTCAGCAAACAAATGGCGACGATGCAACAGCGGGAAAATTTCCCGGTCATGCCGGCTGACCAGTGTTTGGTCGATCTTCTCGTCCCAATAGGCTTTGCGGAATTCCATGCCGTACTTTTCTTTGAAACCTTCAACCTGACCGTGGCCAAACATCGGGGTGCCGGGCATGGTGACCAGCATGGTCGCGACTCCGAAGTATTTATCGCCGGTGCCAAACTGAACGGCGGCGGTTTCCTCGTCGGGATTGTTCATGAAGTTCACAAACCGTTTGAGGATATCGGGGTCGAATTCCAGGGTGTTCTTGATGGTTGAGCGGTACTTCTCGTTCTCTTCCTTTTTGAACATGTGCATAAAGGCCGAGTTGTAGACCCGGTGCATACCAAGGGTACGGACAAAGTAGCCTTCCATCATCCAGAACGCTTCCGCAAGCAGCAGCGTATCAGGGACTTCCCGGGCAACCCGGTCGACGACTTCCCGCCAGAACTCCTCGGGAATGGCTTTGTCAAAAGCATCCTTGGTCATGGCATGCTCGGCCCGGGTTGCGATGTCGCCGCCGGTGCCGGGAATGGGGTACCAAAGCCGCTGGACGTGTTTCTTAGCCAGGGTCATGGCTGCGTCGAACCGGATGATAGGAAAATTCTTCGCCACATGGATGATCACCTGAATGATCGCTTCGCGGGTTGCTGGGTTCAGATAATCCAGTTGTGCCGTATCATTCCATGGCATCGAGGTGCCGTCGTTGCCATGATAAATATACCGGTGACGGCCTGTGGCTTTGTCGATATGGCGGAAAACAACGGCGGCATCGGACCGGTCGTAGTAGTGGTCCTCCAGCTTGATTTCAACCCGAGGGTCGCGGCTCAGATCGGGTCCGTCAAAGCGGTAGCCGGGAAAGGGGCTGTGGTTGAGCTGCAAGAACCAGTCAGGGTGCTCACTGACCCAGCGGCTGTCCATGGCTGTATGGTTGGGAACCATATCGCTGGCCACCCGGATGCCCCGGCGGCGGCAACGGTCGCGCAGATTATCCAAGGCACCCCACCCGCCCAGTTCGTTGGCGATGTCGTAGTCGTGCAGGGAATACGCCGAAGCCTCCGCCTCGGGATTGCCGCACATCTGTTTGATACGCTTCGAAGCAATGGAGCGTTCCCAGAGGCCAATCAGCCAGAGGGCGTTGAACCCCCGGGCAGCCATGACATCCAATTCAGCATCAGGAATGGCATCGAGGGTCCGGATGGGCCGTCCGTACTGCTTGGACAGTTGATCCAGCCATACCAAGGTGCTCTTGGCAAGCACAATGACCTTGGGCATCCAATCTTTGTCCGAACTGAAGCGCTCGGGTTCGTGGTCTTGCCCGCTGAAGGTCAGCGAGTGTTCGTACCCCCCGCCACCACCACCGCCATCACCGATTCCTCCAGGTCCTTTGGCCCAGAAGAGCCTTCCTTCCTCTTTCAAGAAGTCCAGGGATCCTAGCAGACGGAGCAAGAAACTTCCTAAAAGCAGTCCCCAACGCTCCTGCATATATTGAAGTTGCCCCGAAAGGCTTTGAGGTACGGCCAGGGCCGGAGCCCGGAGCATATCGATCAGATTCTGCCGGTCGGGGCCGAAGGGCGGCACATTCTCAAAGAACGCGTGGGCGGCTTCCTGAAAGGCGACGTACGACGATTCTGCACGGAGAGCCTTGTCGTCAAAGAGCTCCATATAGGTGCCAAAGGCGGGATTGAAATTGGCCAGGGAGAGCATCAGGACTTCTTCGAGAACGACTTCACGATGGCTGACACCGTCGGTAAGGCCGTCGAGATAATCGGCTTCGGACACTTTACCCGAATGAACGGCAACGGTGGGAAAATGGTGGGCGAACCGGGCCAAGACGGCATCGGTCTCGGCACGGCCAATCTTTGTCGAAATGAAATCAAGGGCGCGGGCCCAAAGGTCGGCACCGTGCTCTTCGCGGTACAGGGCCACCACGTGGTGAAGAATCTCGTCGATCAGGCCCATGGCGTTGATATGACCGGGAAGAACGGCACTCTCAGGATGGCGGATCAGGTCCCGTTTCTCATTCATGGTCTGGGCGAAAATACGGGTGGCGAGAAAATTGGCAAACACCACATTGCCGGTGGTGGAGAACAAACCATCGTCAAAACCGTAATGGTCCCGGACCTTGCGGGAAATGTGAAATTCCTGATGAATTTCCCGTTGGGCTGGAACCCTGGTGGATACTCGAGTCAAGGCGATGGTCAGTTTGGTCATTTCCGGCTCCTTAGGTCAGCGATGCCCCGAACCCGGGCAGTGAAGGCCGCATGGGCGACCAGATCTTCCAAATACGGCTTCATACGCCAGGCCCAGTTGGCACCACCGACGGTTCCGGGGGTATTGACCCGCTCGACAGCAGGGTCTTCGGTCCTCAACCCGGAATCCAGGGCAAACCAATCCTGCAGAGGAATGATGCACAGCCGAGACCGTGTGCCCATCAGCGCACTAAGGACTTTGTGGGCTTGTTCGGGGGTATAGGGCGCATCATCACTCTGCGGATCCAGACCGAGCGAAGTCAGAAATCCAGCATGGCCTGGTTCTTCCTCCCACCACTGACGAAGGGTGGAAGTATCGTGGACCGAGGGGGTGCAAACCGAAAGTTCCGGGTACTCGGCAACCCGGTAATAGGGCTGACCGGCAGCATTCCAGTCTCGAGCCCAGCGGCAGATTTTCAGACCAAGAATTTGCAGGTCTCCCAGAACCCGGGGAACACAGTCGGGGACCGAGCCCAGATCTTCGGCACAAACCAGCATCGATGTGGCTTCTTTCATAAACGTCAGCAGACGGCGTCCCTGTTCTTCCCAGTCGGTTTGAACCCGGTCATGGGTTTCCTGCACCAGATGCTCGAAGGCCCAGCGTTCATCCTGTCCCAGGCTGCTGTACGCCCGCGTGGCATAGTACTGCGCCGTTGGAACGTAGGCCCCATCAGGTTGGCGCAGCAGGGTCCGGTTGCGGAACCACTGGACCAAAGCGCCCTTGGCAGAACCAGAAACCGGCAAGGCCGTCAGATCTTTTTCTCCCTTGATGGTAGGGTTGAAACGGTACAGATCTTCCTGCGCCACTTGCAACAAGGCGAGTCGGGCGACAGAATCCGCCTCATCGCCCAGCTGGTCCCGCAATTCCATGCCGAAAATATGCGGCTCAGAGAACCACGTCAACCGACCCTGGTCAAAGCCAAGCGCGCGCAGGGACGCTTCGGAAATCTGGGATGCCGGAAGATAAAGTCCCAGCTGGGCGGTGTGATTTTCTTGCGGGGTGGCCCAAAGGCGGAAAAAACCCAGGACATGGTCAATCCGATACGCTTGGTAGAACCGGGAGGCATGAACCAAACGTTCCTTCCACCAGCGGTAGCCGTCGCGGGCCAGATTGTCCCACTGGTAGCAGGGGAAACCCCAGTTTTGGCCCTCGGGGTTCATGCCGTCAGGAGGAGCGCCCGCCCGGCGGGTCAGATCGAAATACTGTGGATAAGCCCAGACATCAGCACTGTCTTCGTTGAGCAGGATGGGAATATCGCCTTTGAGAGCAACCCCGAGTCCCTCGAGACCTTTAACAGCCGCCTCAAGTTGGTTCTCCGCTTGAATCTGCAGCCAGACAGGAAAGCGGGCCTCGGATCCCAACTGGTCCCAAAGCCGCTGAATTTCTGTTTCGTCGACCTTTCGGTGCTCGGGCCAGCTCTGCCATCCGGCGCGGGCGTAGCGCTCTCGGAGAGCCCAAAAGACCGCGTACGCCCGTCCCCAGGAATTCCTCTTCAGCCACAACTCGGCGTCGGCAGAGGTGAAAGACACATGTTGAAAGAGTTGATTCAACAAGAGCTGTTTGGCACCCCAAACCCTCCCGTGGTCAACCTGAACGCGGGCATTGAGTTCTGCCGCCAGAGCTTTCGTCTTGTCGGCGATGGCGGAAAAACCAGGAAGATCGGAAAGCCGGAGGTACACTGGATGGAGAGCAAAGGCGCTCATCGCGCTGTAGGGCGAACTTTCGTAGCCGGTATCGTTGATGGGAAGCAACTGGATCAAGGTGAGTCCAGCTTCATGGCACCACGTGCCCAGGGCCACCAGATCAGGAAATTCGCCGATGCCCGAACCCTGGTGGCTCCGAAGAGCAGACAGGGGGACGGCTGTACCAGTCAATGCATGATGGAGGGAGGGGAATGCCATGATTCCACTCTAGGGCCGTGACCTAGGGACGTCAAGGAAAACCCATTTAGGAGCCTTCGAGTTTCTCGATCTCATCGCGGAGTTGGGCGGCTTCTTCGTAACGCTCCTGAGCGACCGCGTTATCCAGCCGAGCCTTCAGATCGGCCCGTTCGAGGTCAAGCGGCGAGGGTTCAGGCTCGGGTTCATCATCGCCGATTTCATCCAGTTCGGGATCAAGGGCGGCCTCCTTGAGCTGCTCCAAACTGACTCCGTTTTCTTCCACCAGATCGGCATCAATATAAATGGAACAGTCCGCCCGGACAGCAAGGGCCAACGAATCAGAAGGACGGGCATCGATCTCAAGCCGTCGTCCCTGATGCTCCAAAACCACATTGCTGAAATAGGTCCCTTCACTCAGACTGTGGATATCGACCCGCAGGACTTTCGCATCCAGAGCCGATATAAGCTGAAGAAGAAAATCATGGGTCAATGGGCGTGGAATCTCCACTTCTCCCAAACCAAGAAGGATGTTCTGAGCCTCGAGAGGGCCGATAAAAATGGGTACGGCTTTGTCACCGTGAATCGGTTTCACCAGAACCGCATTGCCCTGGTCGGTTTTAGCCACCGTCCAGATTTCGGCCTCGATCAGTGTGCTCATGGGCTAAGGATAGGTAAAATCCGGTCAGGCGTCCAGGGTTGTTCGGTTGCGACCGTTCTGTTTCGACACATACAGGGCCTTGTCGGCCCGCTCGATAAAGGCCTGCGGTGTCGTATCCAGCTTCGGATCAAACTCAGCCACACCGAGACTGACAGTAACCCGGATGAGGTGGTTTCCTGAAACAAACCCTTCTTCTTCGATCCTCTTGCGGATACGCTCGGCGACATTGCGGGCTTCCGACCGACGGGTTTCCGGCAGAAGCACAATGAATTCCTCGCCACCGTAACGGGCAGCGACATCAATCAACCTCACAGCATCCAGAACAATGCCTGCCACTTCCTTAAGGGTAACGTCCCCAGCCAAGTGACCATAAGTGTCGTTGACCCGCTTGAAATGATCGATGTCGAGCATCAGCAGCGACGCCGTTCCTTCCTCTTGGACACAAGCTTTCATTCTGTCCTGAAGGGTGTTGAGGAAGAAATGCTTCAGCTTCAGCTTGGTCATCATGTCGGTGGTGGTCATTTCAAACAGGTAGGCATTGTGGATAGCGATAGCAGCCAGCCCGGCTATGCTTAGTAGG
>JFJP01038309.1_pt1 | contig 18215 bp, 13 predicted proteins | sample 431651 | NCBI WGS metagenome assembly JFJP01 (sample SAMN02602958, study PRJNA72255) | Microbial mat metagenome, whole genome shotgun sequencing project. | biome: fresh water; feature: sink hole; material: water; isolation source: purple microbial (photo- and chemosynthetic) mats found in...
ATGTTGAAAGCGACCTCTTTATCAATGCAAAGAAAAAACGCGATGGAGTAATAGCCGAACAAGTTTACTTAAGCATTGCAGCTGGATTGTCCATGATTTTTGCTACTGCAATTGCCTTTTCGTTTCAGAAGCAATATGGAAATTTTACCATGCCATTTTTTGTAGCTTTGGTGGTGAGTTATATGCTCAAAGATAGGATAAAAGAGTTGACGCGTTACTATTTTGCAAAAAAAATAAGTCCTAAATACTATGATAACAAAACAAATATCAGTGTAAAGGATAAAGAAATAGGATTTAGTAAAGAATCGTTTGACTTTTTTGCTGATGACAATTTACCTCGCGATATTTTACGTGTTCGTAATCGCATCCCTCTTATTGAGGCAGATAATCGTTATTCGAAAGAAAAAATTATTCTTTTTCGAAAAACAGTACATCTCAATCGAAAAATGTTAGAAGAAAATACCAATTACGATATTGATGGAGTGGTTGAAATAGTGAGGTTAAATTTATTGTCGTTTATGCGCAAAACGGACAATCCTGAAGTTCCACTTTTTATACTGGATGATAACGAAAAAGTGGAAAAAATAATAGGTGTAAAAAACTACTATTTGAATATTATCTTTCAATATAAACATGACGAAGACGAAAAATTTAAACGTTATAGAGTAGGTTTTAATCGCGATGGAATTAATAGCATTAAAGAAATGACGAATTAAGTGTAAGGAAACCAGGAAACGAAACCTCAAACTTTAAACTTATAAAAAAATAACATTTTTTTTTACCATACAGACTCTGGGAAAGGTAGATAAAGTGCATTCATTTCGAAGAAAGCTAATTTGAAACACATTTCAAATGTCGATATGCTGGGGCATGAAATGGAGTTGGAAAATAAACCTGGACTGCCGACAATAAAAGTTTGTATTCTGATGAAAGTTCGTTTCTGTTTAGATAATAATTTATATGTTGATGAGTAAGATGAAAGAATACTAAACATCACAAAACGGATTTTTGCTCATTGAATTTCAGTGTACAGTTATAAACTCTAGTTTAATAATCAAATCTGGCTTTAAAATATAATAGGTAAATCAACTTACATTTGAATAGCAATAAACTCGTAAAAAGTATATTATAAGTTTGTAAAACTACCTTCAGATTGGATGATAAAATTGAAACCATTATCCAACAACTTCTGGTATATTCTGAATAGACATTACCTGTGAGATTATTATTTCAACAACTTAACAAATCTGTTTCAAGTATAGAAATCGGCAAAGTTCAAGAAATATCCATGCTATTTGTATCGAAAAAATATACAAATGGATTTTAATACCAAATAATTTTTTTTTAAATTTTTTATTATTCTCTTTTTAATTTTTTTATGAAAAGTAATTCAAAATCAGCCTGGCCTTCTACTTCTTGGTCTAATGCAGTCAATATTTCATCTGTATTGCCCAGCACCGCAGTAGAATTGAGCGGAATGCATTGGAACAACCAAACCGATAGATTGTATATGTTAGACGATGTGGGAACCGTTTATTTTTTACAGTTGAACCGCGCAAACAACCAGTTTATGTTTTTGGGATCTGCCGATAATCTGGGCCGCCCCGAAGGTATTACACAAGTAAACAACGTTTCGAACGAGTTTTATACCATTGATGAAAACAGTTATGAAATCAGAAAGTATTCACACAACACAGATTTCAATGCAATAACAAAACTCAAATCCTGGTATTTATTGCAACCCGCAACGCCAATGTACGAAACAGGAAACTCGGGGCCCGAAGGAATTGCTTTTGTTCCCGACTCATATCTTCAAAAAATCGGCTTTTTAAGTTCAGCAACAGAGAAAATTTATACATCGGTTAAAGGCATGGGCGGCTTAATATTTTTAGCTCATCAGGACGGTGGTTATGTATGGGCTTTCGATGTGAATCCGAATGTGAACAATGACCTTGCTTTCGTGGGAAAATACAAAACCAACCAAAACGAAAGTTGCGATTTGGCATTTGATGATTCTACCGGACTTCTGTATATTTTACACAATACCGGCGACAATTCACTCGAAGTTACCGATTTAAGGACATCAATTATTAATAACGAATACAAATTGAATACTATAAGTGAATACAACATACCAAAACCCGAATCGGGGAGCAATAATATGGAAGGTTTTGCTCTTTCGCCGAAATTTCCGGCAAACCAAACCCTTGGTGTATGGCTGTGCAGGGATGTTAAAAAAATAGCGGATGTAGCCGATGCTGTACGTTGGTTCAATCCTTATGATGCCGATGGGGAGAATTTCCAAACCTGAATCTTAAAGCAAACGACTGATACAGGTTTGACTCGGACTTTGATTTTGGGCAAAAATGATTTTAATCAATCGCAAAGAAAATATTCATAGAACATTTTTATATAATCATTATGGGCTGAACGCTATAATAATTCAACAGTAATCAAAAATAAATTGCCTGAGAATATTTCTTTGGATAATTGTTCAAAAGGAATTTAATTTCTTATCATTACCGAAAGAAATTTGTTTTCTAAAACATTATAACAGGATAAGGATTGTTTCTTAATTCAGATTACTAAGTATTTCAATTCATACTAGTATAGTATTACATTTGCAATAATAAAACATTTTTTTCAAGATATCAATCAGTTATTATACAATTAATATTCAACCAATAAAAATATTCTATATATTTGTCATAAAAATTAATGATTATAATTTATAAACAATTTAAAAATTTTGAACATGAGAAAAATTACTTTTTTATTTAGTTTAGCTATCATGGTGCTTACGTTACCATCAATAGCAGTTTCTGCAGATTTAACACCCGGTAATCTTGTAGTACTTAGAATTGGCGAAGGTTCTGTTACTTTAACTAGTACATCTAACCCTTCATTTCTTGAAGAATACACAACTATGGGTTCTTTAATTCAAACAGTTGCCAATCCTATTGCAGGTGATCACATGATAACCAATTCTGGTTCTGCAACATCTGAAGGAGCATTGTCTTCAAACAGATACAACATTAATTTTGCCGGATATAATGCAGCACCCGGAACAGCTTCTATTAATGGAACTACATCAGCAACTGTTAATAGAATTATCATAAGTTATGCTAAAAATTTAAGTATTACATCCATTAAATCTTCAACTGCTTATTCAGGCAATAATATACGTAGTGCTGTACGTAACGGATCAGATTTTTGGGCAGCAGGAACTGGCAGTACAGTAGGAACCAATGGAATTCAATATTTTGGTACCGGTTCACCTGTTCAGGTTTCGGCAACAATTACAAATACACGTGTTGTGAATATTTTCAACGATCAACTTTATTTCAGTACAGGATCTGCGCCCATCGGAATTTATAAAGTAGGCTCTGGATTGCCAACTTTAACAGGTGAAACAAGTGTAGCAATAATAAATACTACCTCTTCTGGCACAGGAACTGCGTCTCCTTATGGTTTTGCATTTAACTCAACTACTACAGTTTGTTATATAGCAGATGACAGAACGACTGCAAATGGTGGTGGTGTTCAGAAATGGACCGAAAGTGCAGGAACATGGTCGTTAGCATATATTTTGAATCTGTCTGTTGGAGCTCGTGGTTTAGCAGTTAATTGGTCAAGTAACAATCCGGAAATTTATGCTGTTGGAACTGATAATAAAATTTACAAAGTGGAGGATACAGGCAGCAATGCTACAGCCACTGTGTTAGCTACTGCAGCAACTAATACTGTATATAGAGGAATTGCATTTACTCCTGATTTATTTACTTCAATTGAAAAAATTGAAACTCCAGCATGGTCTCTATCAAACAACACGCTATCTTTCACAGAACTTCCAAGTTCAAAAATTGAAATCTACACATTAACAGGTAGCAAAGCAGCGATTTTTGAACCCGCACAAATTATTAAATTAAACTTATCGAAAGGTATTTATATTTTAAAGGCTGATAATAAATCATCAAAAATAGTTTTGAATTAAAAAATTAACAATATGTTTTTGATTAAACGGCTAATTATTAATAATTAGCCGTTTTTTTAACACAAAAAAAACACCATATGAAATAAAACAATCTATATTTGTTGTCAATATAATTTACAATACAATTCAATTAAAAAGGGGGTATTATGAAAATAAAATTACATTTATTTATAATTGGTACGTTATTTTTTTCATTGAATATAAACGGTCAGGTTAGAATTACCAAAGTAATGTCGAGTAGTGGAACAGGAGGAACAGAAAATTGGGTAGAATTTACAAATATCGGTAATACTGATGTTGATATTACCGGTTGGAAAGTGGATGATAATAGCTTTACATTCTCAAGAGCTTTAGATTTAATAGGTATAACTTCAATACCAACAGGAAAAAGTGTAATCTTTATTGAAGCAAAAACAGAAACTCCGGCAACTGAAGTTGCAGCCTTTAAAACATTCTGGGGAAATAGTCTTGACAATATCTCAGTGGGCTATTACAAAGGATCTGGTATTGGCTTTGGTTCGGGAGGAGATGGTGCAGTGCTCTATAAAACAGATGGTACCGAAATTTCAAAAGTTTCATTTGGTGCTGCCACTGCGGGCAAATCTTTTTACTGGAGCTATAATATTGCCGGAGCAGTTGTTGATAATGGAGTAATAAGTTCTTTAGGAACTATTTCTGGTACTTTGTCGAATCAGCTAACTTTAACAGCTGCTAACGTATTAGCAAATATCGGTTCTCCTGGTACCGCTATTGTACTTCCATTGAGTGCCAACTTAAACAATCCGGATTTCAAAGGCTGGACTTTGTACGGTAATAAATTGAGATTTGACATTTTACCTACAAAGCAAGTTGAAGTATTTGCACTTACAGGTAGTAAAGTTGCTATATTTGAACCTGCAAGAGAAATTAATTTAATCTTAAGCAAAGGACTTTATATATTGAAAGTCGACAACAAAGCCACTAAAATTATGATTAAATAAAACATTTATGTTTTGTTTTTCACATCTTTAAATCAAAAGGCTGTCTCAATAACTGAGACAGCCTTTTGGTCAAAAATAAGTTTCAATTTATACTATACCGTTTTTTGGAGCCTTTTTGGGGACTCGAACCCCAGACCTATTCATTACGAATGAATTGCTCTACCAACTGAGCTAAAAAGGCATTATTTTCAAAAATCATAAAAATGATCTGAAACGGGTGCAAATATAAGGTTTTTGTTTATTTGTCAAAATATATCTACTCAATTATTTTAAGATTTTCTAATCCGGTTGTATTTCGTATTTTTGTAAATTATTAGCTGCTTTGCATCACATAATGAATTCCTACAAAACAATCACTTCAAAAGGGGAAGGCACTTACAAAGAAAAAGGAAGTAAATTTATTTCTTTTGCTATTCCGGTTACAGACAAAGACGAAATTCAATTGATTCTAAAAGATTTTCGGAGTCGTTTTTTTGATGCCCGTCACATTTGCTATGCCTGGATGCTTGGTGCTAATCGACTTGAATTTCGTGCAAACGACGATGGTGAACCTTCAGGTACTGCCGGACGCCCCATATTGGGTCAGATAAACTCCCATGAACTTACCAATATTTTAATCATTGTTGTCCGTTATTTTGGCGGAATTCTACTCGGTACCGGTGGCTTAATAACAGCTTATAAACAAGCAAGTTTGGATGCAATTAATAATGCAGAGATTGTTGAAAAAACTGTTCTTATTACTTTTTACCTTCAATTTGAATATTTACTATTAAATGATGTAATGCGGATTGTTAAAGAAACAAATGCACAGATCATAAAGCAGAATTTTGACAATAATTGCTCTTTAATACTTTCGTTCCCCATAAATGATGAATCATCTTTCAAAGCCAGATTTGATAATTTACCTGGTGTCACCATTGATATTTTGACCTGATAGGAAACAACTATAGTGTCTAATTAAAAACATACTTTTCATTTAAAAAGTGCCTCGAAAAAACAAGTATAAGTATTTACCATTTTACCGCTCTGCTATGCCGCATGTTTTACCAAGAATGTACCATTTACCATTTAATAAAAAGAAAGATAAACAACACATTACAGGTTTCGTAATGCGACATTATTTTATTCTCATTACTTAGGTAGCAAAAACAAATTAGTAAATCATTATTTAGGCGCTGCTCCGAAAAATTTTCCTTACAAATCCCTTTGTTTGAAAAGATTTGAACAAGAAGTATTCTTTTCATTATTGCATATTTATGCTATCTTATTGATTATCAATCCCAATAAAAAAATAGAAAATTATTATCATATTTCGTTGATAATGAAGAATTTTTATAGTAATTTTGCGCCCAAATTGGAAATTAATGAAAAATTTCTTTAATTTCCAATTTTTGTTTTTATTAATTGACATCCAACCCAAAAAAGATAAAAAAAAATTATGAACTTAACTCACATTGAACATTTAGGAATTGCTGTTAAAAGTTTAGAAACCGCTATACCATATTACGAAGAAGTATTAGGTTTAAAATGCTATGCTATTGAAGAAGTAGCTGAACAAAAAGTAAAAACTGCTTTTTTCAAAGTAGGTCAAACAAAAATCGAACTATTAGAATCAACTGATCCTGAAGGTCCGGTAGGAAAATTTATAGAAAAAAAAGGTGAAGGTGTTCATCACATAGCTTTTGCAGTTGATAGTTTGCAAAATGCACTGGATACAGTAGCTGAAAAAGGTGTTACACTCATTGACAAAACACCGCGAAAAGGTGCAGAAGGATTACATATCGGTTTTCTTCATCCAAAATCTACGTTTGGAGTTTTAACTGAACTTTGTGAAGACCCTAACAAATAATTTTCTCCAATAGAAAAATCCCCGACAAGTAAGCAGTATGGCACGTGATTCTGCTGTGGAAGTTGCCGGATTAATAAATATTTAAATATAATGGAAAATAAAGAAAAAGTTAAAAACCTCATTGACTTGCGCGTAAAAGCCAAATTAGGTGGTGGAGAAAAACGCATTGCTTCACAGCATGCAAAGGGTAAATTTACCGCTCGCGAACGTATTCACATGTTGTTAGACGACAGTAGTTTTGAAGAGTTCGATATGTTTGTAACACATCGTTGCAATAATTTCGGAATGGAAAATGAAAAATACCTTGGCGATGGTGTAGTAACCGGACATGGTACAATTGACGGTCGTACAATTTTTGTATTCGCTCAGGATTTCACCGTATTTGGTGGTTCATTGTCAGAAACTCTGGCTTTGAAAATTTGTAAAGTTATGGACATGGCCATGAAAATGGGTTGTCCTGTTATTGGCATCAACGATTCGGGTGGAGCGCGTATTCAGGAAGGTGTAACATCACTGGCCGGATATGCAGAGATCTTCGAGCGTAATATTCTGGCATCAGGTGTAATACCACAAATTTCAGCAATTTTTGGTCCATGTGCCGGTGGAGCTGTTTATTCTCCTGCACTCACCGATTTCATTTTGATGACTGAACAAAACAGTTACATGTTCGTTACCGGACCAAAAGTAGTAAAATCGGTAACAGGTGAAGATATTTCGACAGCTGATTTAGGTGGTGCCGATATTCATGCCCGTAAATCAGGAGTTTCGCACTTTCGAGTTCCTGATGAAAAAACAGGAATTGAAACAATTCGTCAATTAATTTCATTTTTGCCACAAAATAATTTGGAAGAAGCTCCGATAATTGATTGTAGTGATCCAATCAACCGATTAGAAGATTTACTGAATGAAATTATTCCTGACAATCCGAATATGCCTTATGATATGAAAGATGTAATTCATGGCATTATCGACAATCGCGAATTCCTTGAAATTCATGCTGATTTTGCAAGAAACATTATTGTCGGTTTTGCACGTTTTAACGGAATTTCTACAGGCATCATTGCAAACCAACCGAAATTTCTTGCAGGAGTTCTGGATTGTGATTCGTCGAGAAAAGCAGCCCGATTTGTACAATTTTGTGATGCATTTAATATCCCGATTTTAACTTTAGTTGATGTACCCGGATTTTTACCCGGCTCGGCACAGGAATATGCCGGAATTATCACTAATGGAGCCAAACTGTTGTTTGCTTATGGCGAAGCAACAGTACCAAAAGTAACAGTTACAATACGTAAATCGTATGGTGGTGCACATGATGTAATGAGCAGTAAACAACTTCGCGGCGATTTCAACTATGCATGGCCAACCGCCGAAATTGCAGTTATGGGAGCTACCGGAGCAATAGAAGTGCTCGAAGGTAAAGCAATGGCAGCCATAACCGATCCTGAAGAAAAGGCTAACTATTTTGCAGAAAAAGTAGGTGATTACAATGAAAAATTTGCAAATCCATATCAGGCAGCATCGTATGGCTATATTGATGATATTATTGAACCAAGAAACACCCGTTTCCGCGTAATCAGAGCTTTTCAGGCTCTACAGACCAAAAAGGTTGTAAATCCATTAAAGAAGCATTCTAATATCCCATTATAATCTGCAATATATGAATTTATTAGTTATAGATTGGGCAAATGCATTTAATGTATTTGGATTTTCATTTTCGATGGTTTTTGTATTGTTAATAATGATTGTTGTTGTATTAAACATTTTCAGTAAAATTGTTGCTCCTAAAGTTAAAGTTGCAAAAAAAACTGTAGTACAAAATAACGATTTAACTACAACCACAAAAACAGTATTTGTTGAAGATCATCTCACTGCCAACGACAGTGCTGCCATAGCCATGGCTTTGCATTTATATTATTCGGAAGTTCATGATATTGAAAGCGAAATTATTACTATTAAAACAGTAGAAAGACGCTATTCTCCATGGAGTTCAAAAATTTATGGTTTAAATAATCTGGTAAAATAATTATTATGAAGAAATTCAAATTTAAAATAAATGGAAATGTTTATGAAGTTTCAGTTGATGAAATTGAACAAAACATGGCCGAAATTGAAGTGAATGGAACCCCTTTCACAGTAGAAATTGAAAGACAGGAAAAAAATTCGGCTGCGGCCTTAAATAAAAAACCTGCCGGCAAAGTAACGCCAATAAAAACTCCTTCGCGTTCAGTGATTGCAAGTGCTATAAAAGCGCCACTACCCGGAAGTATAATGAAAGTATTAGTATCAGTAGGTCAGACAGTTAAACGTGGTGATTTGTTACTAACTATGGAATCGATGAAAATGGAAAACAACATTCTTGCCGAACACAATGGTATTATCAAAAAAATATACTCTCAAACAGGACAAACTGTAATGCAAGATGATATTTTAATTGATTTTGAAGGTACAGATACCCCGGTAATAACTACAGAACCTGCACCTGCTCCTTCGGTTGCAGCAACTGAAGTACCCAAAGTATCGTCATCAATACCAACTACAGCTAAAATTGTGAGATCACCACTTCCGGGAAATATTCTAAAAATTGCTGTCACTTTAGGACAAAAAGTAAAACGAGGCGATTTGCTGTTAACGTTGGAATCTATGAAAATGGAAAACAGTATTTTGTCGGAAAAAGATGCGATTGTAAAGAAAATTCACGTAAATGTAGGTCAAACTGTTTTACAGGAAGATCCATTATTTGATCTGGAATAATTAAAAAACAGAAGATTAAATAATGAAAACAAAAAAATATATTCTCCTGCTGATTGCTTTCATTTATGCAGGACTTTCAATCAATGTGTCAGCTCAAAAAGTTGAAAAATCAGATTCGTCAGTTGTAATTAACACGTCGACTCAGGTTTTAGCAGATCAGGCACCTACAATTGCTAAACCAACTTCTGGTTGGGCATTTATAGGTGAAACTTTCAAAGATTTTTTTGCCAGTACAGGATTTGCAAATCTTACCTGGCAAACAATATTAATGATTTTTATAGCATGTCTTCTTTTATATTTAGCAATAGAAAAAGGATTTGAGCCATTGTTGTTACTACCGATTGCGTTTGGTATGCTTTTAACAAACCTACCCGGAGCCGGACTTTTTAACGCCGATTTATTTGCCGGAGGACATATTGATTGGGGTAATTTTGTTGAAAAAGGTGGATTACTCGATTATCTGTACTTAGGTGTAAAACTGGGTATCTATCCCTGTCTTATTTTTGTTGGTGTTGGAGCTATGACCGATTTTGGTCCTATGCTTGCTAATCCAAAAAGTTTATTGTTAGGTGCTGCAGCACAGTTAGGTATTTTTATTACTTATCTTGCTGCCATCGGACTTGGTTTTACTTCGCAGGAAGCAGCTTCGATTGGTATTATAGGTGGTGCAGATGGACCAACTGCTATTTTTCTGACAACAAAATTGGCACCTCACTTGTTGGGACCAATTGCTGTTGCAGCCTATTCATACATGGCTTTAGTACCTGTAATTCAGCCTCCAATCATGAAGTTGTTGACTACCAAAAAGGAGCGTGGAATCCGAATGAAACAGTTAAGAATCGTTTCGAAAAAAGAAAAAATTATTTTCCCGATTTTCGCAACTGCATTTATTTCATTGTTATTGCCACCGGCGGCTCCGTTAATCGGGAGCTTGCTTCTTGGTAATTTAATGCGAGAAAGTGGTGTTGTTGAACGACTTAGCAAAACAGTACAAAATGAAATGATGAATATTGTTACCATTTTCCTTGGTATAACAGTAGGTGCTACAGCAACATCAGGAACCTTTATGAATCTTCAAACAATAGAAATTATGGTCATTGGGGTTCTGGCATTTTCATTTGGAACTGCAGGTGGTGTGTTGTTGGCTAAATTTATGAATTTATTTGTAAAAGATAAAATCAATCCACTAATTGGTTCAGCTGGAGTATCGGCAGTTCCTATGGCTGCTCGTGTTTCTCAGGTTGTAGGACAGGAAACTGATCCGGGTAACTTCCTGTTAATGCATGCAATGGGCCCAAATGTTGCTGGTGTAATCGGTTCAGCTATTGCAGCAGGTTTATTGCTAACTATGCTGGGTTAATGATTCATTTGGTCAATAAAAAAAGCTTACCTTTTAAAATTGGTAAGCTTTTTTTATTTGAAAATTGTTCATTCCAAATTAATTTTTAATCTTTGTGTTATGATTTTTTTTGAAACAATGTTTAATTTACAAAAATTTAGAATCAGATATATTACCCTGTATTTAAAAACCCTTAATAACCTTTTATGAAAGATTTATCCCCTTATTATCATCTCGCACAGGAATTCAGCCTCTCAACCAATCGCAGTATTTTTCTAACCGGTAAAGCAGGAACCGGAAAAACTACTTTTTTGCATAATCTCCAAAAAATTACAAAAAAACAAATGGCGATTGTTGCTCCAACCGGCGTAGCTGCTATCAATGCAGGTGGAACAACTATGCATTCGTTTTTTCAACTTCCTTTCACACCATTTTTACCCACAGCTATAGGTCGTAAAGAGCTGATTGAGAAAACTAAAATGCAAGGTTCCAGGCGAAAAGTATTGCAGGAACTTGAATTGTTGATTATTGATGAAATTAGCATGGTACGCGCCGATGTACTTGATGCTGTTGATACTGTTCTGCGGCATTTTAGGTATCGACAAAATGAACCCTTTGGTGGTGTTCAGGTTATTTTTATTGGCGATATGTTTCAACTTTCGCCGGTTGCCGGTGATGAAGAATGGAGATTGCTTGCACCTTTTTACAAAAGTCCGTATTTTTTTCATAGTCAGGTGGTCCAGAATCAACAACCTGTTTATATTGAGTTAGACAAAATCTTCAGACAAACCAATGTTGATTTTATTCGGGTATTGAACGAAGTAAGGAATAATTGTTTATCCGAAAGCAGTTTGAAACTTCTTCAGAGCAGGTACAATCCACAATTTGTGCCACCAAAAGATGATACTTATATTACACTAACAACACATAATTACAAAGCAGATCGAACAAATTCAGAAGAATTGAAACAATTGAAAGGAAAATCTTATTTTTTCGAAGCAGAAATAAAAGGTGATTTTCCGGAAAAAAGTTATCCTACAGAGAAAAAATTGGAATTAAAAATCGGTGCCAAGGTAATGTTCATCAAAAATGATAATGAAACACCACGTCGTTTTTTTAATGGAAAAATCGGAATGATAAAATCTATTGATGATGATATTATTTCAATACAATGTCCCGGCGAAGATTATTCGATTGATCTTGGAAAAATGATTTGGGAAAATATCCGGTATTCGACCAACGAAACGACCAAACAAATTGAAGAAAACACCTTGGGGACGTTTATTCAATTTCCATTGCGATTGGCTTGGGCAATTACAATCCATAAAAGTCAGGGACTAACCTTCGACAAAGCGGTAATTGATGCCGGTGAGGCTTTTGCAGCAGGTCAGGTTTACGTGGCATTAAGCCGATGCCGAAGTCTTGAAGGAATGGTGCTTTGGAGTAAAATAAATCCTTACAGCATTGAAAATGACCGACAAATTGTTGAACACGAACGCAATAAAACACCTCTTGAAGAACTTGAAATTCAACTGGATGAATCAAGAAATCAGTTTAGAATACAAGTATTAAATCAGCTTTTTGATTTTAAGACAGGTATTGGTCACGCTTCGCGGCTAATAAGGGAGGTGGATGGTGTTGCCGGTTCGTTCAATGAAGAAACCCTCCCTTTTCTGAAAGTAATTCTGAAACAAATTCAAAACATACAGGAAGTTGCAAACAAGTTTCAAAATCAATTGCAAAATATTTTAAATGCAAAGCCGGTTAACGAAGATCATTTAACTGAACGCTTAAATGCTGCAAGCACTTTTTTTTCGGAAAAAATAACCACACTTCTTGAAACTTTTCAACAATCGCCTGCTACAACCGACAGTCGTGAAAATGCGCGCGAATATAATGACTTGCTTCGTACAAATTTTGCATACATAGCTCAAAAATTACATGTACTGAAAGGGTTGAAATATCCTTTTTCGGTGGATAATTATTTTAAACTAAAAAATGCTTTTCTTATTCCGGATTTTAATATAAACTCTTATGCTAAAACCGGTTCGTCCAAATTCGTATCTTCACGAAATCCTAAACTCTATTTTGAACTACTAAACCTTCGGAATCAACTTTGTGAACCGTTTGATTTACCTATTTATATCGTTGCCGGAAGTAAAACTTTAGTTGAAATGGCAGATTATATGCCACTAACCGAGAGTGATCTGTTGAAAATTAATGGTTTTGGTCCTGCTAAAGTTGAAAAATACGGAAGTCAGTTCATCGAAATAATCAGGAAATATTGTGATGAACATAAACTTTCATCACAAATGAACGAATTAAAAGTAGCTACAAAAGAAAAGAAAGAGAAAGAGAAAAAGCAAAAGGGCGATTCGCACAAAGTGACATTAGAATTGTTCAAAACAGGGAAATCAATCGAAGAAATTGCCGCCGAACGAGGTTTGGCAATCTCAACTATTTGCTCCCATCTCTTCGTATATGTCAACAATGGATTGTTGGATATAAATAAGTTTGTGTCGCCAAAAAAACGTGAAATAGCCATGAAACTCATGGAAAATATTGAAGAAGGAGGTTCAGTTTATCAGATGCTTGGGAGCGCCCTGAACACAATCGAAATTAGTTTCTTTTTATCCTGGAAGCGTACAAATAATTCAAAAACAGAGGAATAGACTTTACGTAAATTTCATGACAAATAATATCCTACTCTTTAAGAAAAAGAATAGGATATTATTTTTTTAAAAAAACCAGCAAACTATGAAATTTATTTTTTAGTTTTTATTTTTTTATAAGGCGTCTGGGTTTTGATCCAAATCAGATATTCATTAAGTTCTTGTTTTACTTCCGGAGCTAAAATCAATAAACCAATGATGTTCGGTACTGCCATTGAAAGTACCAACATATCTGAAAAATCAACTACTGAGTTCAGACTTAATACAGAACCCAATACAGTGAATATTAAAAATAAAATTTGATAAAGACGGGTAGCATAAATTCTTTTACCAATGTATTTTTCAGTGAAATCACCCACCAAGAAATCAAAACTTTTTACTCCGTAATATGACCATGAAATTATAGTTGTATAGGCAAATAAGAATATAATTGGCAACATTAAATAAGGAAACCAGTCCGAAACGGTAGAGAATGCTGCAGAAGTAAGTTGAGATCCTGCTAAATTTTCCGGATTATTGTACAAACCGGTAACTATAATAACCAATGCTGTCATTGTACAAATTACCACAGTATCGATAAACGGCTCAAGCAAAGAAACAAATCCTTCAGTAACGGGTTTTTGTGTTTTTACAGTTGAGTGAGCAATAGCAGCCGAACCAATTCCTGCTTCATTTGAAAATGCTGCCCTGCGGAAACCCATAATCATTACACCAAAAAAACCACCTTTTGCTGCATCAGGAGTAAAAGCACCTTTAAATATTAAGACAAATGCATCGCCTAAATGTGTATAATTCACTCCAATAATAACCAAACAAGAAACGATATAAAGAATGGCCATGATCGGGAATAATTTATCATTTACATTAGCTATTCCCTTAATGCCACCAATAATGACTACTCCAACTAAAAAGGCGATCAATAATCCAACCCAAATTTTATAATCGGACAATAATGGAAAAGTTACAAGAGCCTGAGAAACAACCTGATTGGACTGAAACATATTTCCAATACCAAAAGCACCTATGGTTGCAAAAACTGCAAAAATTACAGCCAAAATCTTTCCCAAATTTTTCAACCCCTTTTTTGCAAGTCCATCTCTTAAATAGTACATCGGTCCCCCGGAAACAGAATTGTCCGAATTAATTTTTCTGTATTTCACACCCAATGTACATTCAGTGAATTTTGAAGTCATACCCAATAATCCTGCAATAATCAGCCAGAAAGTTGCTCCTGGTCCACCCAACGATATGGCAACGGCAACTCCTGCAATATTTCCCAACCCAACTGTTGAAGCGCATGCAGTTGAAATGGCTTGAAAATGTGAGATTTCACCCTCGTGACCATCTTTATCAAATACACCGGTTACTAATTGAATAGCATGTTTAAAACCCCTGAAATTAATAAATTTGAAATAAAAAGTGAAGAACACCGCTCCAAAAATAAGCCAAATAATTATAATTGGAACTTTTGCCCCTAAATCAATTCCAACAGCAGCAAAAGGATCCCAAAACAATATTTTATCTAAAACTGATACAATGGGTTTGAAAAAATTATCTGCTTTTTCATCAATAGTCGTTGAAGAATTTTGAGCTAATAAGGGTAGATAAATGAGGTAAAGGAATGCAATAGAAATATTTTTCTTCATATTTTTACAATTATATATTACAAAAATACAAAAAAATAAATGAGAAAAAACTTAATGCTTTAAAAAGGGGAAATTAAATGTAGATTGACTATAAAATGTAAAAAAAACGAGTATTGAGGGCACAAAAAAAACCGCTTTGTTATTTGTTGAGAAAACTCCTGTAATCAGGATTTAAGCTGTCTGTCTTCTTTGTAATCTGCCGTTCCGAAAAATCGGAATACCCGAAGGTGCAGCCCGCCATCAAAAACTTCCATCACTCGTTTAATAATTAATGTTGAGTTTTCCAATCTCTAAACAAAGCGGTTGTTTTATTTTACTAATGCAAATATAACGCTTTTATTAAAATAATATCCTTTTGATCAGTTAAATTTATTGTTAAAAACAAATAATTCAGCATCTAAAAACACTTTGTTTGTTTCATCAACAATGTATAAAAAAAACAATCCATAAAATTTCGATATTCGAAAGAAAATTCATACTTTTGCGTCGCTTTATAAAATAGAAATTACAAAGAATCAAATAAATATCTAGATTTATGTCTAAAAAAGAAAAAAAACACGATGAATTAGAAAATGTAGAACATGCATTAACTACATCCGAAGCTTTTATTGAGAAATATCAGAAACAAATACTATACATAGTTGGCGGAATAGTCTTGGTAGTAATTGTTATTTTGGCATTTCGTAATTTCTATCTAAAACCACGCGAAATTGATGCTGAGAATGAAATGTTTAAAGCACAAACTTATTTTAACACAGATTCGTTTAAAATAGCGTTAGAAGGTAAAGCAAATGAGTTTATCGGTTTCAAAGAAATAGTATCGGAATACGGAGTAACTGCATCGGGCAATTTGGCTACAGCTTATACTGGTATTTGTTACTATAAATTAGGACAATACGACAATGCAATTAAATATCTTTCGCAATTTGATGGCAAAGATGAATATTTTTCTACTTCGGTTATAGGATTGAAAGGCGACTGTTATGTTGAACTTGGTGAAACAAAAAAAGCAATTGGTTATTTCGAGGATGCAGCTGCCAAAAACAACGAAGTTTTAAGCCCTGTGTATCTCAAAAAGGCTGGTTTAGCATACGAATCGTTAAATGAACCTGATAAAGCGTTGAAAGCTTACAATAAGATTAAAGAGGAATTTTCGAAAAGTGCTGAAGCATCTGATATTGACAAATATATTGCACGTTTACAAAAGTAATTCCATAATTAAAATATAATAGAAGCTACTTCATTTGGAGTAGCTTTTTTTAATATATTGTAATACAGATTTTTCAAACAATTTTATTCAAATAAATCATGGCTACTCAATATCAAAATCTATCAGATTATAATCAGGATATCATGCCTGATATTAATAAAGTCAATAAACAAAAATATGCAATTGCAGTTGCCGACTGGAATCCACAAATAACACATTCACTATTGGAGGGTGCAGTTAATACTTTAATTGAAAATGGTGTAAATCTTACGAATATTAATGTTGTTCATGTTCCCGGAACTTTTGAACTCACTTACGCTGCAAAAACATTTTCCACAGATTTCGAAATTAATGATGAAAACAAAAAGACACCTAAATACGCTGCAATTATTACGTTAGGTTGTGTTATTCAGGGCGAAACTCCTCATTTTGATTTTGTATGTCAGGGTGTAACTCAGGGCATAACCAAATTGAATACCCTTGAGGATTGCTGTCCGGTAATTTTTGGAGTACTAACTACCAATACTTTAGAGCAGGCATTAAACAGAGCAGGTGGAATACATGGAAATAAAGGTGTGGAAGCTGCAATTACTGCCATAAAAATGGCAAATATTGTTTGGTAGTCTTATTAAGAAATTGTACCTTTGCACCTCTTTAGAAAATACCGGGCAGTTACCAAAGTGGCCAACTGGGGCTGACTGTAACTCAGCTGTCTTTCGACTTCGGAGGTTCGAATCCTTCACTGCCCACTAACCCCCAACCCCATAAAGGGGGCTTTATTAAGTTCCCCTTTAAGGGTTAGGGGTAATCGCGGAAGTAGCTCAGTTGATAGAGCATTAGCCTTCCAAGCTGAGGGTCGCGGGTTTGAGTCCCGTCTTCCGCTCTCAATAAATGGAAAAGAAACGATTGTAAAGAAAATTTACAATCGTTTTTTTATTGCTATACTGAAAATATAAGTAGGTAATAATATTTAATGATATATTTTTAAAAACACAATAGATCACATATCTAACATACTGAAAACCATTTTTCAGGTGTTATAGTAAACACACCTTTTTTACTCATACCTGCTTTAAAATTCATTTCTTGAAATCCTTTCAATTTTCTTACCGGCCTAATCTCCTAATGAAATTCAAAAAATTGTTTTGCCCTTGAATTACATCAAAACCAAACAACAACTGTATATCTAAACGTGATTCTTCAACTGCTACTATCTGAAGTTTGCGAACATAAACGGTAGAATGTTCATTAAATAAATTTTCACAATGATCTTTTTGTATATCATCAAACAAAAAATTTCAAGTGTTCTTTTGTAATAAAGAATTAAACTGATAATTTTTGTACTTTTACATCTTAAATTCAAAAATTTTTTGAAGGTTTAATCAAATTGAAATTGTCAATAATTTATTTATCAAATAATTATTTTAAAATAAAATGTTATCATCTATCATTTTGCAAGCAAATCTGGCTGTGGACTCACTTGATTCTGCCGTAGAATCACTCCCGGTAACATCACACTCTTCGTTAGTGACCTTTTGGGATATTATCATGAAAGGTGGGTTAATTATGATTCCAATCGGGATTTTACTAACAGCATCCATTTATATTTTTATTGAACGATTTATTACCATTCATCGGGCTTCGTCAAATCAGGGAAATTTCATAAAAGATATTCAAACAGAAATTGAATCAGGAAATACTGCCAATGCTTTGCTTATGTGCGAAAAAAACAAATTACCCATTGCCCGCATGATGGAAAAAGGTATCAAGC
>JFJP01038310.1_pt1 | contig 18214 bp, 16 predicted proteins | sample 431651 | NCBI WGS metagenome assembly JFJP01 (sample SAMN02602958, study PRJNA72255) | Microbial mat metagenome, whole genome shotgun sequencing project. | biome: fresh water; feature: sink hole; material: water; isolation source: purple microbial (photo- and chemosynthetic) mats found in...
GCACATTTTGCACTTTCCAATCGGTTCAGTGTTGGTGTAATGTCCACATGGATAGCAAGCCCATTTGTAGTGGCATTAAAATATAGCATCCAAACCAAAAATGACAAAGTGAATTTTTCCTTGGGTACGTTAATGGGAAGTACGAGTTACATCAATAGTTTTAGAGGATATGGCGGTTTGCATTTTGGAAATGTAACTTTTGGAGATGCAAAACAAAATTTAACGGTGGCTGCGGGTTATGCATATTTGAGTTCAGGGCAATCAAACATAAATAATAGAAGTATCATCAAATACACATTAAATAAATCCAATGGTCCGATTATTTCTATTGCTGGAATAACCAAGGTAGGGGTAAAAGCTAGTTTTATATTTGACAGTATGATAGGAATGTATAATTATTCAGAGAGTTGGTATAATTATCCTATAAACGAAACTCAAGATCTAATTAATAAAGTCGATTTCAACCCCGTATCTTTACAATCAGATGCTCGGGCAGTGTACCTATTTTTGATGCCAGGCATGCGTTTTCAGAAATCAGATAATAAAGCCTTCCAAGTTTCACTTGCAGGTATTTCTTTTTTTAGAATCAAAGGAGCAGCAACTGACAATGAGGCAGCTTCAGCTACCTTTCCAATCCCAATGTGTACCTGGTTTTATAAATTTTAAAACGAATCAAAAAAAGTGCAAATGACGTTAATATTCTAATAAATATATATCCATGTTTCTTTTCGACCAATTAATTTTCGGACCCATTCAAAGCCGTAGGCTGGGACTTTCGCTCGGTGTAAATTTGCTTCCTACCGATGCTAAAATTTGCTCATTCGACTGCCTCTATTGCGAGTGCGGATTCAATACCACCATGCAGGAATCGACCATTCCCACACGCACGGATGTGTATAATGCGCTGAAAACCAAATTGCAGGAAATGCTTGCTGCCAACCAAACGCCAGATGTCATTACGTTTGCCGGAAATGGTGAGCCTACCTTGCACGCTGATTTTGAGGCCATTATTGACGACACCATCGAATTGCGAAACGAATTTTGCCCCACAGCCAAAGTGAGCGTACTGTCTAATTCCACACGCATTCATAAACCGCACATTTTTAGCGCATTAAATAAGGTTGACAACAATATTTTGAAATTCGATACAGCCATTGATAGAACTTTGCAACTTGTGGACAGACCGACAGGCAAACACATCAATGTGGCGTGGTTTATTGATCATTTGAAGCGATTTGAAGGACGATTAATTATTCAAACCATGTTTTTGCGGGGCGAATACAAGGGTGAAAAGTTTGATAATACCACCGATGTGGAAGTAGAAGCATGGCTCAAAGCTTTGGTGGAAATTCGTCCGCAGCAAGTCATGATTTATACCATCGACCGCGAAACACCAATTCAACAACTGGAGAAAATCAGTCAGGAAGAGCTGAATAAGATAGCTGATAAAGCTAGAAAGCTGGGGTTGGAAGTTTCTGTGGCGGAGTAGCTTTCGTGTTTCGTGTTTCGTGTTTCGTGTTCCGGTTCGCAGCGTACTCCACGATAGCTATCGGGACGTTTTTTTGCGGTTTGACGCGTTAATAAAGAGTTTGAAGATTTGAAGATTTGAAGATTTGAAAATTTGAAGATTCGCAGTTCCCTTATATATTTCTTACTCCTAAAACCATATTTATTTGGATATTTTGCTATTTATTTTGTTCTAGTAATCAAATGGTTAACTGCGTCTTAAAATCCCCCTTTTGGGGCTAGGGGTTATGAAAATACTAATTTGTCCATTAAATTGGGGTTTGGGACATGCTACGCGCTGTGTGCCAATTATCCAACAACTTATAGCTGACGGCCACGAACTAGTTTTGGTTTCGGACGGCTTTCCGCTGGCTTTTTTGCGGCAAGAATTTCCAGGCATTCGCTTCATCGATTACCCGTCTTATCCTATTCGTTACAGCAGTGGAAAGTCCCAAGTTTCGGCTATGTTCAAAAGTTTTCCTGCCATTGTAACGCGCATAATCAGCGAGCATTATTGGCTGAAAAGGTTGTTGAAAAAAGAACATTTCGATCAAGTAATATCCGATAATCGTTTTGGAATGTGGACCAAAAAAGTACATTCCATTTATATTACGCACCAATTGATGGTGAAAATGCCCAAAAGATTCAAGCTGTTAGAACCGTTGGTTTGGATGATCCACCGCTGTATAATAAACAGATATAAAGAGTGTTGGATTCCAGATTTTCATGAAAATGGCGGCTTGTCTGGCGATTTGGCACATAAATATCCTTTGCCCTATAATGCTAAGTTTATAGGAATACTTTCTCGTTTTAAAAATATAAAAGGGATTCTACCCAACACCGATTTTGAGGTGGTGGCAGTACTTTCGGGTGTAGAGCCGCAACGAACAATGCTTGAGAATACTGTAATACAGCGTTATAGCGCTGCCAAGCACCAAACGCTTATTGTGTTGGGTCAGCCCGATGGTGTGAAAAAAGAAATGAAGATTGGAAATATCACTTTCGTATCGCACCTTACTAGCGGGGAATTGGCTTCGGTTTTAATTGGCTCTAAGTACATTATCTCCCGTTCTGGCTATTCTACCATTATGGATTTGGCAACCTTAGATTGCTTGTACAAAGCAGAGTTTATTCCTACACCTGGACAAACGGAACAAGAATACTTGTTTCGGCTGAGAGTTGAAGCTGAAATTGTTTGATAATCAAATATCGTATATTCGCCAAAATTTCTTCTCAAGAAATACATCAAAATCATCTCTTAGACTTTTTTTATACTTCCACTCATAGTCCGCATTACATTTCACTACCCTGTTCTTTTGATAATAAAATGCTTCTGCAAAGCGCACTTTTATTAAAAAAAACCGCCAAGAAACTTCTTTTATAGAATTGTCTCAGCGGTTTCGTTTTGATGAAAACCAGTCAAATGATTTGATATTTTTTTATCTACGGTTCGTATTGTTTTCCGACGAGCGGCTACCTCTTTCGCTTGGCGTGTTATTGCTTCTGCTACTTTCGCTTGATCTCGATTCCGATCTTGTGCTACTTGGCTGGCTTACAGCTGGTGCAGTTCTAGTATTGTTTTCTCTTCCAACTGTATTGGAATTGCTGTTTCTAGCATTGTTTTCTCTCGTACTGCTTTCTCTTATATTGCTCTCTCTTGTAGCCGAATTTGTATTGCTGCTTTCTCTGTTTACGGTGCCTGAATTTCTGCTACTTCTATTGGTATTGTCCGAAGATTGGGTTTGATTGGTTCCGCGACTAGAACTGGTAGCTGGTCTGCTTTGATTTACCTCTCGTTCGCTCCTATTTGACTCCATACTTCTAGTGCCACTGTTGTTAGTTCTTGTCTGTGTCATTCGTTGGTTTGCATTGGAATTTGAACTTCTGCTTTCAGTGTTTTGTTGTGAATTTCGTGTTGCACTTGAATTTCGGCTTCCATTTTGAGTCCTATCCATGCTCGCGCCGTTGGTGTTATTGGTTTTCCTTCCATTTTCACTGCCTTGATAGCTTGGGCGAGTGGGAATGCTTCTTTCTCCGCCACTGCGTTTGTTGTTATACTCTTGTTTATTCCTTAAATCTTTGTTGCGGTAGCTAAAATTACGGTCGGGATACTTGTTTCCGAAGTCGTTTCGGCTTACTCTCTGATGTAATTTTATGGCGTAATCATTTCTGTATCTTTCTGTATAATAATATCTGTGTTGATGGTTTACGTGTAGATAAACATTTGATAAATAGATATTTATTTCGTACGGATTGCGGTAGCGGTAATGTGTTGGATAATATCCCCAATAGTAGGGTGAATTCCAACTTACATACCGTGGGCTCCAAAAGAAGCTGTAAATGGACGGTGTATAAACGTAAACTGGTTCAATAATATAGTTAACTCCGTAAAGGAATGGGTCGCCTACTACTTGCACGTAAGTTCTCCTATTTTTTTTCTTTTCTACTACTATTGAAGCCACATCTTGAAAAACATCTCTATCCAATACGGCCTGAACCACTACTACGTGCACATTGTTTTCGGATGTTTCTATCACTCTCAAATAATCTACCTCGCCATCATTGTTCAAATCAAGATTTGAAATTTTGCTGTCGTAATCGTTTAGCTTCATCTCAAAATCTTGTAAATCTTTCGATTCTCCAAAAACCGAAGCTACAGCTTGTAAATCGAGATTATTGCTAATATCATAACTTTCGGCTTCAACGGTAATTTTTTTCTGTGCCATAAATTGAGAGGCTGTCATTAACAGTATCACTAATAGGCTTGCTACTTTTGCTTTCATGATCGTAATTTTTTTTGGCGGTGAATAATATATGATTTTTTTATTTGTTGTTGAATGGGCTATTTCAATATCCATGCCAAAACAAAATAACTTTTAGAGGTTCACCATTTACTGCGTCTTAATCTACTGCAAATCAGTATTTAATTGCATCGCAAATTAACTCAAAGCTATTGATGTCATCTTAATCAGCATAGTTTGTAGATTTACAATTCTGATTTGATAAGTGCTAAATTAGCTAACAGAAATGATTTTCGAGGTTTTTTCATACCTTTGTATCCACTAAAAAAAGTTGGTTATAAAAAAATGATTGTTCTAACAATCCATTGCTAAAAAAACACTCCACTATGAATTCATTAGACTTATTTTTGCTTATACCCATTGCACTCGGATTTATTTTTGGACTTTTCAAAGGATTGGTGAAGGAGTTGGCATCGTTGGCTGCCATCGTGTTGGGCATTTATGCTGCCAAGTTTCTTGCGCCTACCGTGTCGGATTTATTGGTAAAATCCTTTGATTTTTCACCCAAAACAGCTCTCCCCCTTTCATATCTTTTTATATTTATTTCCATTGCTGTGGTGCTGCTTGTCTTGTCCAAAATGCTCGATAAGGTGTTGGATTCTATTTCTTTGGGCGGGTTTAATAAATTCCTGGGTGGAATTTTTGGCGCTTTAAAATATGCTTTAATAATCAGTGTGTTGCTCAATGTTTTTGATGCTGTGGATAGCCGTTTTTTGATTATGAAAAATGAGACAAAAGAGAATTCAATTGCTTATAAGCCGTTGATGAAACTAGGTCCAGTTCTTTGGGATAAAGCAAAGGAGGTTAACAAAGAGGATGAACCTCAAGAGACAAGCACCATGCCTAACAACATTGAATAACAATTTGTTAGACTTATTCTTTCCTTCAAATTCATAGTGGATAATGGAATCGTTTTTTTTTGTTGTAATATCGAATGCGCTTTAGATGAAGTAATGTGTAGAATAAAGAATAAATGTTATGATTATTTTCTCTGTCAAAATTATTTGTTAGCTTTGACGCACAAAGATTCATATTACTGCCTTGCTTGTGAGTATTTATGCTCACCATGCATTCAGGCGGCCTTTTTATTTAAATGTGCTATTATTTCATTATAAATTAGATAATAATTTTTCTCATGTTCAAATTATTCAAAAATATAGATAACAAATCCTACAAACCCAAGTATGGAAGTTTAGATATTTTCAAATTTATTGGTCCAGGCTTATTGGTCACAGTTGGTTTTATCGACCCGGGCAATTGGGCATCAAATTTAGCTGCTGGTGCCGACTATGGTTATGCTTTGCTTTGGATGGTCACTTTGTCAACCATTATGCTCATCATATTGCAGCACAATGTGGCTCACTTGGGTATTGCATCAGGTCTTTGCTTGTCGGAGGCTGCAGCCATTCACCTCAAGCCCCGTTACTCCAAGTTTCTGTTGTCGTCGGCCATGATGGCTTCCATTTCTACTTCTTTGGCCGAAATATTGGGTGGTGGTATTGCGCTTAATATGCTTTTTGGAATTCCTATTAGAGCTGGTTCTCTGCTAGTTACCCTTTTTGTTTGCATAATGCTAGTGACAAATTCCTACCGGATTATCGAAAAATGGATAATTGCATTTGTTTCGGTCATTGGACTTTCTTTTTTGTACGAACTTTCGTTGGTGAATATTGATTGGAACAGTGCAGTTGCAGGCTGGGTTACACCAACTTTTCCAGAAGGATCAATGCTAGTTATAATGAGTGTTTTAGGCGCTGTGGTGATGCCCCACAATTTGTTTTTACATTCGGAAGTGATTCAAAGTCGTCAATGGAATTTGCAGGATGAAAAGATTATTAAGAAACAATTGCGCTACGAATTTTTGGATACATTGGTTTCTATGCTTATTGGTTGGGCCATCAACAGTGCTATGATTTTACTTGCTGCTGCCACCTTTTTCAGAACTAAAACTCCTGTTTCGGAGCTTCAGCAGGCCAATCAGCTTTTGATTCCTTTACTTGGCAGCAATGCATCCGTGGTTTTTGCGGTAGCACTTTTGTTTGCGGGTGTGGCCTCTACCATTACTTCTGGCATGGCTGCGGGTAGTATTTTTGCTGGAATGTATAAGGAGCCTTATGACATAAAAGACAATCACTCCAGAATGGGGGTTGCCATTTCGCTTTTTATTGCATTGGCAATCATTTATTTAATTTCTAATCCATTTAAAGGCCTCATTTACTCGCAGATGTTATTAAGTATTCAGTTGCCTTTCACTATCTTTTTGCAAGTTTATCTAACCTCTTCCGAGAAAGTGATGGGTAAATATAAAAATACCTTATTCTCGAAATACCTACTTTACTCTCTTGGAATAATTGTAACGGTATTGAATGTAGCACTTTTCATCAGTTTGTTTTGACGAAATGGAGGAAGGAGTAATCACTCTTTTATGCATTCAGTATTGATGTCTTTGCCTGTCAGTCCCAAGACTTCATTTTAAATAATATCCATCTGTTCGAAAGAATATTGATTGCGTTTTATTGTCGGAGTTGAAATTACTAGAAGCTTAAAGTCTTTGTTAAATAACTGTAAGGTGGTTACTTGATATAGCAAAAAAAAGGTCGCTTAAAAACGACCTTACTTTCTTATTATTTGTCCCATCTTTTTAATTCTGTATAAAGCCGTTGAACGGGTAGTCCCATAACATTAAAATACGACCCTTCAATGAATTCCACCCCAATGTATCCAATCCATTCTTGCACTCCATAGGCGCCGGCCTTGTCGTATGGGGAATAATTTTCAAGATAAAAATCAATCTCTTGACTTGTCAGTCTCGCAAAGCGTACTTCGGAAATAACGTGAAATGTTTTCCGTTTATGTTTGGTACTAATGGATACTCCTGTAATTACTTGGTGCGTTTTGCCCGACAAATTTTTGAGCATATTAGTTGCCTCAGCTTTATCTTTAGGCTTATTATAAACTTTTCCTTCTAGCCAAACGATAGTGTCTGCAGTAATCAGCAAATCATTTTCGTCTAGTTTTTTTGCATAAGCATTCGCCTTTTTTTCGGCCAAATACATAGGGATATCAACGCCCACAATTTCCCTTGGATAAGTTTCTTCCACATCTATTATGGCAGTTTCAAATTCAATATTTAGTCCTGACAAAAGTTCTTGTCTTCGAGGCGATCTAGAGCCTAAAATTATGTTGTAGTTTTTAAGATGTGAAAGCATTTTGACAATTTGATGGTTTATAATTATACCTAATTCTACTTTGCTAAATTATAGAGTAACCCACAAAAGGCACAATAGATGAATAATGAGGTTGCAGAAATGAGCCAAATAGTATAATTGCCTTTCGGTAATTTAAGCTCATTAATGCTTTTGAAATCAAGACAATATGTCTTGTACTGTTAATGTGTAGTCTATATAATTGTTGTTTTCTTTTTTGTGTTTTATTCTATTCTGCAGAACAAAATTTAAAAAAGAAATGACAGTCAATTTATCAATTTCAGAATAAGTGTGCTTTTTTTGTTATTCCCATGTAGCTAAATTACAACAATAAATACTGGATAACCCATTATGTTCACTTTTTTTACTTCAAAATAAACAGGTTAAAAATGCTAATGCCATACGTTTTTGCTTGCAAATAATAAAATACAAAACTGTACATCACACCTATAATCATTATTACTTTTGATAGTGTAGAAGCCTGACGGTATTCTACTGGACTTTTTGAACTATAAATAAAGTAGCCCAACGCTATAAAAGGGAGTACAAAACCAAAAATGATATATCGGATGGTAAGTGTACCCTCAAAATGAATGTAAAATTCATTAACAAGAAATAAGCTAGCAATAGTAACGATTATTAAACAATATAGAAACAATTTAGTTTTATATGCTCCCCATTTTATGGCAAGCGTACGACATTCCATTTCCCTGTCGCCTTTCTCATCTTCTAGGTCTTTTATTATTTCGCGTATCCAAGTGGTTAGAAAAGAGAATATTGCAAATCCTCCAATCCAACCATATATGTTTTTTGGAATTGAAGTTTCGAAAATTAGCATTCCAAATTCTTTTTTCAAAAATGCTATCTGAGCCACGCCAACTATCAATATTAATAGGGCTGCCATAAAAGCAACGACCAAATTGCCAATCATAAATTGGCGTTTGTAACTTGCCGAATAAAACCACAACAAGCCAGGTACCACAATAAAAATAAATGTAAGGGTGAAATTTTGTACAACATAAGACAGCAGCAATCCACAAGCAATACCAATACCAGTCAAAATTTGGTGGATTGTCATGGCCGTACTTCGATTAACTATTTTACCCACAATTTGTTTTTCGGGTTTATTGATGGCATCAATTTTTATATCAAAATAATCGTTTAACGTGTAGCCGCCTGCCGCAATAAATACAGTAGCTGCAATTAACAGCCCTAGTAGCCATCCGTCAATAACTGTTTCAAATCCAAATGTTTGAAGAATTGGTAGTATGACAGCATATTGCATTGTAAGTTGAATAAATGCTATTAATGCTAAATTTTGAATGCGTATGAGTTTTAGATAGTGTGTCATTTGTTCTGCTTAGAAAAAAATAATTGAAATAATTTGTTTGTTAATTTGCTGGAAAACGTTGTTTCCAATTTTCCTTTTTTGTGTCGTTTATGTATGTCATTACTTAACTCTAAATACACTTTTTTAAAATCGGGCTCTTCTTTAAGCATCCAAAGGTGTTTTTTGATTGTTTTTTTGTCATACCTTATTGCTGGTCCGGTTTGCGCCTTGAATGGAGTTGTTGTTTTAACCTTGTTAGCTGTTTCCATAATGAGCGGATGCAGAATTTCAAAGCCAATTCCAGCTTTGCCAATAACCTCGTATGCAATGTCATACATATAATTGGTAAAGTTGCAGGCAAAAACAGCTGCTAAATGTAGCTGTCTGCGTTGTTCCGAATTGAGCGAATAAACTTTCATGGTTAATAAGTAGGCCAGTTCTTCTAGCTCGCTATGTACTTGCTCCGTGCTGCTTTCAATACAAATGGGTATTTGGTTAAAATATACGGTTTTATCTTTCGAGAAAGTTTGAAGCGGATAGAAAACTCCATATTTTTTTGCAAATCCGTCGAAAGTAGATATATGTATGCTTCCAGCTGTGTGTACATGAATAGCCTCTTGTGGCAGGTCGAATTTGTCTAGGAAATTGACAAGCTGGCTGTCCTTCAGTGCATAAATATACATGTCGGCATCTTGCACTATTTCTGAAATGTTGCTAGTATATTGCGTATCAAGTTTTTCGGCCAATTCTTTTGCGTTTTCCTCTGTTCGGCTATATATCTGACTGATTATAATACCTTTCGACTTTAAAGCCAACCCTAATTGTGTGGCTACATTGCCAGATCCAATGAAAACTACTTTCATGCTCGTATTTTTTTTAGCTAATTATTATCCGATTTGGTATTATTTTTTTCTAAAAACAAGTACTGCGCCCGCTATTATAAGTAGTACAGGCCATATAAATTCAGAAATATCTTTTGACCAATTGATAATGTCGGGCAATCGAAACAAAAGCCCCAATACAATAAGTACTATTCCAATGTTTTTGTTGGAGTGAGCCAATAAAAAAATAGCCCCAATAATGAGAGGGTAATTTTTTAAATCGAAAACTACTTTTGATATATCGGTTGGCATGAAATTAAGTTGTCGTACCAAAAACAAAACACCAAATACGAGTAGGGTAATACCCCAGGCTAACCGATTGTCATTTTTAGAAGCCATAAGCTGTGAATTGAGTTATAATGAAAAATGTATGAATCAATAGTAATTTGAAAATTGCCGATTTCATTTTTTGTTTTAAATATCGGTTTCAATTCAGTATTTGTAAAATAATATAAGCAGTGTTTGAACTTGCTATTTATCAAAAACGATTTGCATGAATTTTATCCGTTTCTAGTTTGGCTTCGTCGTGAGGTTTTTTCTCTTCATTTGGATACCCGATGGATATGATGTTTAACACTGCAAATTGCTCTGGAACTCCCAATAAACTTTTTATATACTGCTCAGTGCTGGTCTTTTCGTCCTTTTGTCGCAGGTAAACTTGTATCCAGCAGCTTCCAAGCCCTAAATGATGTGCTTGTAATTGTATGATTGTGGCCGCAATGGCCGCATCTTCAATCCACACATCGCTCTTGGTAGTGTCAGCTATTACCACTATTGCAAGGGGTGCTTCGGCTAAAAACTGACAGCCCATTGGTCTGCATTTTGATAGCTCCACAAGCATTTCTGGCTTTTGCACTACAATAAACTCCCATGGATTGCTCCGTTTGGAGGCTGGAGACATAAGTGCGGCTTGGGTGATGAGTGCTATTTTTTCAGATTCTATCGGCAGGGATAGGTATTTTCGGATGCTCCTGCGGATTTTTAATTGTTCGAAAAATGTTTTCATTTACTCTTATAGGTGTGTTCTTTGATCGAAAATTAGGATTAGAAGTAACTTAGGACTGAAAGTAAGGTGTATAAAAGAATCGTTTTAAACCAAATAAGGCTAGTGATAATTATAGGCTACTAGCCGTCATTCGTTTTTATACATATCAAAGTCCCAGTGTATTCAATAAAGTTTGAAGAGAATTGATGATAAAATAGGAATAATTCTCCTTAAAAGTTTGGGCTGTTTGTTCTTTTTAGAATTACTTTTTTGATTGTTTCTCTACCAAATACGCAATTGGGTTGTTTGGTTTTAAAAAATCTTTGATGCGTTCGTATGCTAAAATCACTTCTGTTTGACCAATATAGTAAGGTGCAATTTCGTAAGGATTAAACACATAGTTGATACTACCATCGGTGATGTAGAAATTGCCATTTGGTTTTATCGAGTCAGGCCAAAAGTCTGTTTCATCCAAATTGTTGATTTGCGGAGTGCCCTCTTCGCTTGTTTCTTTACTTTGTTCTACAATTCGGGTTTTTATTAGCTTGGCAATAGCAGAAATGGTATTACTTTTAAATAAATCATTTTCAGTAATTAATTTACCGGTTTTGAGGTCGAAGTTAAGATACATTCTGTTGCTAAGTCCATGAGCACCACCCATATATACATATCTGTCTATGCCGTAACAATATATGTTTTTGTCGGTCAGTAAACTAAATCCTTCAATGGTGTGATCATTGTTAAACGAATATGAACTTACACTATCTAATTCATCTAACAAAGGTTCATTATTTGCTATATAATCAAGTGAAATGTCTGTAACAAAAAGATTTACAATTGAATCATTTGGTTGAGAAATGTACTTTTTGCCAAAAAGATTTGATATTATGGTAGCACGTATTGAGTCTAAAATGCTTGCATTTTCAAAAGCAACAGGCAATTCTACGTGGATGTCCACATTGAGCGCCCCTTTGCTCGTATCAGACGATATAAATACCCTTTTCGTTAGGTTGTTTTCATCTGTTTTGATTGTTTTTTGTTTGCAAGAAAAAAAAGTTAGAGACATTAAAATGCTTAATATCAATAGGGTAAACTGCTTGTTCATAATGAAAGTGTTTATTTTATTTATCCTGCAAAATTACAATATTTAAAACAAATAATATGTAAAAAGTCTGATTTAATTTGCGGAATAGTTTTAAATCTCACTATCTTTGCCCCCGTTATGATTTTAAAAGCCACAAAGTACATATTTACAGTTCTGTTCGCAGCCTATTTTCTATTGGCTGGAGTGGGATATAATGTGGTGAACTATTGCTGCAATTCTTGTGCTGATGAGGGCATTGAAGCTATTTCAGCAAGTTCTTGCCATGCGGTTCATGAACAAAAAGAAGAACAATGCTGCAATCAACAACATGAAGATATAGCTTGCAATGATGTGCATCATTTGCCACTCAGTTGTCATTTGCTCCGTCTTCAAATAGATACACCATCTATTGCTACCGTTTTAATTTCTAGTCCAATTGTTTGTTTTGATTTATTTTACTCATTGGAAAATATTCTCATTACAAAACCACTATTGGCTTTAAACTGCATTATTCAACCTCCTCAAAAACCTTTTCCGCCATCTGGGCGTGAATTATTGGCATTAAACGCCGTATTTCTTATTTGATTCTTATTGATAAATTGTGAGTTTCGCAATCAAATTTTTATTTTGATTGCTGTTTTTTCTATGCAATAATTTTCAATAATTTATCAAAATATGAAGAAGATAATTTTTATTTTAAGCTATATCTTCTTTGCCATCAATTCATTTTCCAATATTAAGGGAAAAGTGGTTGATGTAAAAGGAGAACCCTTGCTTGGGGTTAGTATTTATTGGCAAGGTACAAGTATAAGTGCTTTGTCCAATCAGTTTGGAGAATTTTCATTGCCCGAAAATTCTCAGAATAAGACCTTGGTTTTTAGCATTAATTCATTTATATCGGATACAATAATAGTTACAGATGTCCATTTGCCAATTCATGTTGTTTTAAACGAGATAATTCAATTGGCCGAAGTTTCTGTTTCAGGCAAAAAGCTGGGTACAATAAAGTCTCGAACAGCAGTTTTTCAAACCGAGAAAATTACGGCAACCGAGCTTTGTAAGGCCGCTTGTTGCAATTTGTCCGAAAGTTTTGAAACCAATCCATCGGTAGATGTTTCCTACAGCGATGCTGCTACTGGCGCCAAGCAAATTAAAATGCTCGGTCTGTCAGGCACTTATGTGCAAATGCTCACCGAAAATATTCCAAATTTGCGTGGCATTTCGGCTTCTTATGGCTTAGGTTACATTCCTGGTCCGTGGATGGAAAGCATACAAGTTTCTAAAGGCACAGCATCGGTAGTGAATGGATATGAGGCTATTACAGGTCAAATTAACGTGGAATATATAAAGCCGCAAGCGAGCGAAATTGTTGCGGCCAATATATTTGCAAGTGATGCGGGTAGGGTAGAAGTCAATGTTAACGCATCGGCTAAGGTCTCAGATTATTTGTCCACGGGAATTCTGCTGCATGCCTCCGACGAGCTTAGCAGTTTGGACGAAAACGGGGATGGATTTATGGATATGCCTATGGTTAAGCAATATAACTTTATAAATAGGTGGAATTATAAAAAGGACAGTTACGTTTCGCAGGTTTTTGTAAGGGCATTGTCCGAAGCAAGAATGGGTGGGCAAATGACATCGCATACTTCAACTCCTCGCTATCATATTGGCATTGAAACGGAGCGTTATGAGTTTTTTGTGAAAAATGGATATGTGTTTAACGAGGCAAAAGGTGCTAGTGTAGGTTTGCTGTTGAGCGGTTCTTTGCACACTCAAAATGCACATTATGGTTTAAAAAGTTACGACGGACATCAGGGAAATTTGTATGCAAACCTGATATATCAAACCAGCTTTGGACCTGCTCATAAATTATCAACGGGTGCTAGTTTTAATTTTGATAATTACGATGAAAGCTTAACTGTAAGTCAATTAGACAATTTTGTTAGCCGAGAATATGTGCCGGGCGTTTTTGCCGAATACACCTTTAATCTCAATGACAAATTTGTAGCATTGGCAGGCCTAAGAGCCGATTATAATTCATTATATGGCTCATTTGTAACGCCTCGTTTGCATTTAAAATATAATTTCTCCGATTTTTTTCTTTTGCGTGCCTCTGCCGGTAAAGGGTATCGATCGCCCAATGTGCTGGCCGAAAATAATTTTATGTTGGCTAGCAATCGTGCAATGACTTTCGATACCAATTTAAAAATGGAGTCGGCTTGGAATTATGGTCTCAGCGCGCATACTTTTGTGCCCTTGTTTGGCAAGGAAATGGGGATTACTGCCGAATGGTATTATACTGATTTTGAGCAACAAGTGACGGTGGATATGGATACCAATCCGCACGCAGTCACTTTCTCCAACCTTGTGGGAAAATCCTATGCCAACAGTTTTCAGTTAGAAGCAAATTTGGAAATAATTAGAGGGCTCACGGCCACTGTAGCTCACCGAATTTCGGATGCCGAAAGCACTATTGGAGGCGTTTTGCGCGAAAAGCCACTCACCAGCCGCTCTAAATCATTGTTCACAACGTCGTACCAAACGCCACTCAAAAAATGGCAATTTGATTTTACGTTGCAACACAATGGCGGAGGACGATTGCCAGACCCTGATATTTTAAATCCATTGTGGGAAAAAGAATTTAAACCCTACACTGTAATGAATGCTCAGATAACCAAGTACTTTAGAACCTGGTCGGTGTATCTGGGGTCTGAAAATATTGGTAATTTTGTGCAAAAGAATCCCATAATAGATGTTCAAAATCCATTCAGTTCCGATTTTGATGCCTCTATGGTTTGGGGACCAATGCACGGACGGAAAATTTATATTGGATTGAGATGGGGCTTGGACGCAGCCACTTAATGATGGTAATTAAAAAACAAGTTTTAAGAACGTATTAAACAAATAAATAATATGAAAACAAATAAAATTTTTATGTCGCTAATAGCGATTTTAATATCAGCAATGGTATTTTCGGCAGATGCAAAAAAACAATCGAACAAGGCGAAAGTATTGTTTGACGTTTCGATGGATTGCGCAAGCTGTAAAGCAAAGATTGAGAAAAATATAGCTTTTGAAAAGGGCGTGAGAGACCTCGTTGTAAATCTGGAAAAGAAAACGGTGCTGGTAACTTACGACTTGAGCAATACAACTGTGGAAAACCTGCAGGCTGGCTTCAAAAAGATTGGCTATGAAGCTACTGTTATTCCTGAAAATGAAAACTCGATTAAGTAGATTTTTTTTTTGAAGCCGATGTTATAAATTGATTATTCTATATGAATGATAATAAGCATCTAAACTTTGCAGTTGCAACATTTCTCATGAAAATAGGGTGTATGCTTATCTTAAATATATTAAGTCAATTATCTGAAGTCTCTAATTCTACTTCATTACATTAAAGTTTGAATCACTATCCGAAAAAATGGATTCTTCGATATGATCAATAGATCACAATTTAAATAACTCTTTATACATTATTTAAAAGGATTATTTCTTAAATGCTGTAAGGTATTTTCCTATTGTGTACTTTTCTTATTTTTTTTCTATTGTAACTATTGTAATACAATTTTTTAGTCGCGGTTTATTTTAGCAAAGTAAAACTAAAAAAAAATAAAACATTACAGCAATGTTATTGTCATATAATTAATCCATCTATCTTTATCTCGCTATTCAAATATTTGAGGTCACTTTTAAACAAATAGCTAATATCATTTGTTACAAGGATTTATTGAATAGCATTTTGAATAGATGATTTGTAATTTTACATCAATCACTCTTTAAATTACATCAATCAAATTTAATTTTAAAAACAATCCAAAAATGAAAAAAAGAATTGCCATTTTATCGCTTATTGCGATTTTCGTATCTTTCGGTGCTTTAAATGCACAAACAAAACCTGTTTCAAAAACAGCAAAAGCTACTACTGAAGTTAAAGCTGAAGTTAAAGCAGATGCAAAAGCATGCTGTGCCAAAGACGAAAAGGCAAAAGCAACGAAGTGTTGTAGCGGCAAATCGGAAGCAGAATGCAAATCGATGACTGCTGTAGAAAAAGCAAAATGTGAGAAAGAATGCAAAAAAGAAGGTAAAACATGTACTTCTAAAGAGGTTAAAGCAACTTCTAAAGCCGATGCCCCAAAAGCTTGTTGTACTAAGAAAGTATAGTTAGCTTATCGTAATATAAGAAGCCATTCAAATTTATTTTGAGTGGCTTTTTTGTTGGTATGACAAAACGTACAAGTCAATTATAAGCATGCGTCCACTTCGTTTTCAAACAAATTTAAATCGGTTTGTAAGAGCAGTCTCACGCTTTGGATGCTAAAACACAACGCTTGACTTGTTGCTTTTCGCAACAAAAAAAAGAGATTGCTGACAACATGTGTTGCAGCAATCTCTTTTTGTTGGATAGGAGGTCAGTAATACTCAACTCACCTCCTTTTTTTATTATTAACCGTCAAAAGCAATCAGATTTATTGCCACCAAACAGCCATTAAAATCCTACTCTTTCAGCAATCGAAGCGTTTCCGTTTTCCGAGTTCCAATGATTTGCAATTGGTAGTATCCAGCTTTTAATCCGCTCAAATTAAGCAATATGCTGCTGTTTGCATCGGTTGCAATTTGCTGTTGTACAAGCTGTAATTTTCCAGACAAATCGAAGATATTCACCTGTACGTTTCCGCTGATAGAGCTGCCCAATTGCAAAATAGCCCTGTCTTTGGCCGGATTTGGATAAACCCCTAATTGGCTGGCATTTGCGGCATTGAAACCTGCTTCACTTTCGTTGCTAGTAGTTTGGCTTATCGGATTGTTCGCACCTACAATTGTGCAATACTCTTGCGCACCCTCTCCACCGTTGTATTCAAACGCCTGAATGCTATATTCGGTATTTTTAGCTAAGCTGATTACTTTCACCGTATTACCAGAGCCGTTATATACGCAATAATATCCTGAAGTGCCGAGTTGAGTTCCTGGAGTTGCCCACTCGCTATTGGCTGTGTAAGTGCTTTGGTTAACAGGGTTGCTGATAGCTCCGGTTCCTTCTTTTACAAACACTAGTCTGGCAGCGCCATTTCCATTTGTCCAACTGATAGTCATATCGTTATTGTGTACGAGTGATACTAACACTTCGGATGCTTGTACTTCTGGTGCGGTAATTGGAATTGTTTGCCAAGCTAAATACGGATAACCGTAGTTTCTGTTTACGTCAATACTCCAAACCGGAGTAGTTGCAAAATCCCAATCGGTAAAAGTTGCTAGCGTTTTCATTTCGGCAGTTTTTTTACCTGTTGCACCATTGTTATTTGTTCCCGATACTGTGACAGCAATGCCATCAATATCTGCATCGAAATAACAATTGGTAATTGTGCCTAATTGGTAGAATCCCACAAACCCATTTTTTGTACCAATAGTCTTACTAACAATCTTACTGCTGTTTGAATTTTTAGGGGCAGGGACAAGGGCAGAAAGACTAACGACTGAACCGCTGTAGCAGTTTGATACAGTGCCACTTTCTGAATATCCAATAAAACCACCTACTTCGTCGGCACCTATAATAGTGCCCGTAGCGTAGCAATTAGTAATATTGAGCGGCTCTTCATCAACACGAATATGTCCAACAAAGCCACCAACTGAATAGACACCACTCACATTGCTTGTACTATAACATTTGTTGATGGTAGCATCTTGAATATATCCAGCAAATCCACCCGAGTAACCTGAGTTATTACCTGTCACTGTTACTGTGCTTGCAGAAAAACTATTCGTAAAAGTTCCAAATCCAATACTGCCAATAAGACCGCCGACATTGGCACTAAACCCTGCCACAGAACCGGTAGAACTACAGTTAGAAACAGTACCCCGGAAATAGCCTGCAAGTGCCCCAACATAACCGTTACCTGAAATGCTACAATTAGTTAGGTTTACATTTAATGTTTCATTAATTACATATCCAAATAAACCAATATAATCCGTTAATGGGCGATTAATATACAAGCCACTAATGGAATGGTTTTGACCATCATAATTGGCCTGAAACTCTGTTGATTCGTTTCCTATTGGCGAAAAACCATAATATCCACCTGCACCATCACTATTCAAAGTACTTGTTGAGCTTGCATCAATATCGGCAGTTTGGATAAAATACAAGCCGCTTGCCCATAAAGTAGCATGTTCCGAAAGGTAACGTAAATCGGCCAGAGTGGCAATTTGGTAAGGGGCGCCCACTGTACCAGCACCTGCTATTGGCATACCATCAAATTCATACGCACCAATATCACGTATTCCATTTGCATATACTCCCCGTTGGTCGGTTGTAGGAATATCAGTACCCGTGATACCTGCATTTATAGCCGAACTTCCTATTTGAAGTGCCATAGTAAATGTTGGCCCACCATTGTTGGCAGCTGGATTAAGTAGCGGATCTGCA
>JFJP01018656.1_pt1 | contig 18210 bp, 15 predicted proteins | sample 431651 | NCBI WGS metagenome assembly JFJP01 (sample SAMN02602958, study PRJNA72255) | Microbial mat metagenome, whole genome shotgun sequencing project. | biome: fresh water; feature: sink hole; material: water; isolation source: purple microbial (photo- and chemosynthetic) mats found in...
CGCCGAGCGAGAGGTTGCCATTGACCAGGCGGAATAGCGCGGCTTCCTGGCCGGGGTTCTCGCCATAGCGCAGGCCCTTTTCGACCCCGTCGATGCACCAGGTGGCTTTCTCATAACAAAGGGCCTGGCGGTTGCCGTCCGCCTCGACGAAACTGATTTCCATCCGCGCGGGGAAATGGTCGTCCATGATCGTCTTGTAGGCGGCCTTCAGGTCGGGTGTCGACATCGTGTATTCCTTCGGTTCGCGGTTAAAGGCAAAAGGTGCCACGCAGCGGTCGGTAAATCACATTGGCTCGAATCCTAAAGGAATCGCCCCGTTATGACAACCAAAGCTTTTACGTCAAGGTTTTGTTTTTTTGCGCGCTGAAGTGTTGGATGTCGTGGACGGAACGTAGCCCAGTCGCGCCGCGACTTGGGCAACGGGGATGTGCGTACGATTTCGCATATTACCGCGTTTACGCCAACCAACCGTTCGCTTACGACTCTGCAAAGCAGTTTAAACGTAATTTTCCGCAGCCTGCTTAATCCGCGCGTCCGGCGGCGCGCCCCTTAAGCAGCCAGGCCACTGCATTGGCGATTTCCCGCTCTGGATCCGCCGTTCCAGGCGTGGCGTCCATCTGGATCGAGAAGTACGCCCAGCGCTGGGCGCGTCCCGTGCGCAGGCGATCCCAGCCCATTCGCAGGATACGGACGAGGTTATGGGGGGTGTGCGCATTCGGACCTTCGAACCAGTAGACAAAGAAGCGACCTGCCTTGGCCGTATCCGGCGCGTTACGCGGAAACATCGGATACACGGCCACGTTGAACGGCTGCCCTTGTGCATCGCGGGCATCGACAAATTGAAGCGAACCGATTCTCACCCCCTGTGCGGTCAGGCACCATTCCGGACGGTGGATTCCCTCGCGGGATTCACCCGTGACCACGCGAATCACCAGGCGCTGGCTACCGCGCGAGTCGAGATACAGGCGACGAGCGATATCAACGTCGGCAGGCAGCAGGCGGCGTTCGGCAGCAGATACGCTGTCGAGCGGGGCACCGCTAACCGGACAGACACCCGGCGTTACTATATCCGATTCACGGAAAGCACGGGTCACCTCCGGACTGGTGGAATAATAGAGCGTTTCGCCTTGCCACCCATCGTGCGCCTCCGGCAGATCCCAGTCGGCAGGCAACGGGGCCGCCGGCGCAACGCGCGAGGCGATGTGCAGCAGCGGGGTAAAAACCACCAGCAGCACAAACCAAAGGACAATTGGCCATCTTATCTTTCGCATGATCATCCTGACTAATGGCCACAAAAGGCACATAAAACACAAAAGAAATAGTTATTTTGTTTGTGCTTTTTGTGCTTTTTTGTGGCTAAACCATATCCTTCTGTTGTTGAGTACACCCAACCGGTCGATGCTGGCGTTGACCGCGATAACCAGCAGCACCGTCAGCACGAAGACCAGATAGCCGGAATAATCATGATAAACCTTGAGGCCCGCCTCCTGGCCGAACGCAAGCGAGACAATCGCAATCGTGACGATACGACCCACATTCGCCACGGCGGCAATCGGTACACTCATGGCAAACAGCAGCCAGCGCTCCCAATTGCGTTGCCGGAACACATAGGCATAGGCGGCGGTCAGCGCCATCAGGGCCATGATCGAACGGATACCGCTGCAGGCATCCGCCACATCCAGCTTGAACCCCTGGCCTGCCGTTGAATATAACGCCGTTCCCACCCGCGTGGTTGCGATTCCCAGTCCGTTCAACAGCTCCGTTGCCACCACACTGCCGAACAACCGCAGCGGAAACATCGCCTGCGCCAGGGAACTGACCGGGATCGCGAATCCGAGAAAAGCCAGCGGAAACGCCGTACGCCTAGCCAGCTCACGCCCGCCAAACGTCCAGGCCAGCCCCCACAGCGCCACCACGAACCCCAACGCCGACAGATGCGGGATCTGCATCCGCAAGCCCGCCACGTGCATCAAGAGCGCCACCGCCAGCACCCCGACACCCAGCCCGTGCGGCTGGGGATCAGCCAGCGCCGAGAGCAACGCCTGCCGCTGCCGCCAGAGCAGCCAAAGGCTGACCAACGGGATCACCATCCCATGCGAATAATCCACCGCATCCGTCGACTCGCTCGACCACATCATATACAACCAGCCGAACAACGATTTCCCGGAAGCCCCCCGCCACACGGTAACGCCATAGAAATGGAATACCAGCACAACCGCCAACATGGCGGCGGCCATTCCGATCCACTGGGTATGCCGTTCTTTTTCGAAAATCATAACCGTAATCCGTCAGTAGCTTCCAAGGGAAGGTCATTATGCAACATTTGCTTACAAATCGCAATTCCTCATCGACGGCGACAGGATTTCTACCTCTCTCGCCGACAATCCCGCCTTGCGATACACCCGCGTCCACTTCTTGCAAACGACCTTCATGCTGGCCAGCATATCGCCCGCCTTTTTCTGAGATAACCCGAAATGTTCAGCCTGACTGAGCGCATTGTCAACCGAGGCATCACGTCCGAACTCGCCGACCGACATCGCTAAACGGAAAGCCGTCCCCACGCCAGCCGTCGTCAACGCCGGAACAAGATCATACGCGGGCGCTAGCTCCATCTCGTTCCCGTGACACAGGAAGCCATGATTCTTCGGGTGATCATCCGTGTTTCGCACAAGGATGTTAAAAACCATGCGCCGAAACCACTCATGCAGGAATTCCACCTTCATATAGCGCCGCATACGAGCGGCAACGGACGGATAGGACCAGAGCAGGCGGTCACGCTGATCCCATTCCATGAATGACAAGCAACTCAAGAAGCCTGTTCGCCGCCATTTCTCGCCCATCTTCTGCCGATCAAAGCGTTTGACCAGATATACACATATTCCACCTACATCCACAAGTCGGGTTTCAGGCACACGGATACCGCATAAACGAGCCAATTCCATCGTCGCATACTCTAAAACGGTAATGGGAAACCGATCTTCCCTCGCCGGAAATTTAGCCAGCCAAAGCTGTCCTGATTCCTGTACGGTACACTTCGGGCGGGCACCACCGACACATGTCCCCTGACGTAATAACCGCAGCAGGCGCTGATCAACATCAACACCCTCCGCAATTCCATCTGCGGCCTGCAAAATATCAGCAAGATCACTGAACTGCGGCAACCCCAATGCAGGCTCAGGCGCAGTCGGCGAATCCCTGAAATCGAGGCACCCTACCCGGGTTGCCCCTCCCGCCGCCAGAAAATCAAACGTGGACAGTGCTTCGGGGGCGGTACGCATTTCTGCCGCAATAACCAGACGCCCCCAGTAATCCGGTGCGGCATCAACGAAGGCACCATAAAAGCCTTCATTTGTCATCACCTCGCGAGGTTCAATTCCAAGTGGCAAAGCCACCGGGTCCGCCGGCATGGCATTTGGTCGCTCCACATACTTGCGGCCATAAACAAAGCGTCCCAACCCTGCATCACCATCATGATAGAATACCCCCGCCGGAACCGCTATGGTTTCGCCGGGCAAGTAGATAAACACGATTAACGAACGCTCAGCCATAGGATCTCACTTCAGAAGTCAACCGTTTCCGCAAACGCTTTTCGGACCCTTTTCGGCAAAAGCGCCCGCTCGCGTTGAACGCCCACGGCGTCCTTTGCCGGATCAGCCAACCCGATAATGTCGCGATCCAGTCCCAGAACCCATAACGCCGAAAGCAAGACCCCGATAGAGGCTGACACCTCCCCTTGCTCCAGTCTGGACAACGTCTTGCGCGTCACAAACATACGCTCAGCCATCTCCGCCTGCGTAATGCCACGTCGGCGGCGCGCCAACCGGATATTCGCACCAATCCGGACAGCCTCCTCACAAATCGGCACCGGCAATCCTAATTTTGATCGTGATTTTTGCGTCATATAGAACCCTTAATAGGATATAATGGGTATTAATAGACTCATAATTTAGAATTGCAAGACAAAAACGACAAGGATTCGGGTGCCTCCATGAATTCCCTTGTTGAGCAAGACTATAAACCTGTAAAGTACCCGCATATGTTCATGGGGGAAAAAACATGGACGACGCAAAAAAAGGACACCCCCCGGCGATGCATGATCAACTAAAGTTAAGCCGAATCAGGCCTTTTAATCGGACTCTCGCGATAAACGCGGTGGCGCCAGCGCTATCCGTAACGCATACCACTCTTATGCTTCTGCTGGCATTGTGCGGTTCCTTGTTTGCCGCGGGCGTCGAACTCCATGTGGCGCCTGACGGCAGCGATACACTGGGTGATGGCGGCATGCTGGCTCCTTTCGCCACTCCCGCCCGCGCAAGGGACATTCTTCGTGGAATGCCGGAAACACAGGCGAACGGGGCACAGGTGTGGCTTCATGGCGGCATCTACCGCCTTGATCAGTCGCTGGTGCTTGATGATCGCGATTCGGGGGGGGAAGGGTGTCCTGTCGTGTATGCCGCCTGGCCAGGAGAAGAGGTCGTTATTAGTGGTGGCCTGCCAGTAACCCAGTGGACCCCGACCGCATTCAAAAGCAACATCCTCTGGACAGCGGTAGCGGTCGAAACCCAAGCCCGCGATTTTTTCATTGGCCATCGGCGGGCGGTTCGGGCCAGGACAACCGCCGGACTGGGCACCGGGTTGATTGCAACCGAGTCAGGGTTGCTGACATCCAGCACCAACCCCTTGTCGTGGCCCACAAATGGAGTCGAGCTATGCATGAAGGCCTACTTCCGTGATCCGCGGCTGCTGATTGACGATATCCGGCTTGAAGGCACAAATGTATTTCTCAAGCTCCAGCAACCGGCTTTTGACTACGTAAACGAAACCGTATTCTCGAACCGACCTCCGTCCAGCGCGGTCAAGTATGCTGAAAACGCCTTATCCTTTCTGGATACCGCCGGTGAATGGTTTCTGGATAAACAGGCCGGGCGGCTCTATTACTGGCCACTGCCGGAAGACGGAGCATCACCCACCGGTGTTCTGGGTCGCTGCGAAACACTGCTTTCAATCCGTGGCCCGGATGTCGAACGCTTTGCGACTGACATCACCTTCCGCGGAATCACGTTTGCCGAGAGCACATGGTTGCGGCCAGCCACAGCCAGCCACGTCAGTGTCCAGTCCAACCTGATCCGGGAATGGCTTCCACGCGAGAACCTCGAAAACGGGAAATATCCAACCACCCTGCTGTGCGGGGCCGCCGTTGATATAGGGTTTGCCGCCCGGATTCGTTTCGAGCGCTGCACCTTTACAAGGCTTGGGGCAGCGGCGATCAACGCCTACCAAGGAACCCACGGCCTGACAATCGCCGGCTGTGCGTTCAGCGAGCTTGGCGGCGGTGCCTTGCAGATTGGTGAACCGAACGAGAGCGACCGGAACAATTTGAATCCCATCGACCTACGCTACAAGGTGCGCGACATAAGCATATCGGACAATTGGATCCAGAACATCGGCCAGGTTTATGAGAGTTCCTCGGCCGTATTCATCGGATTCGTGGACGGGGCGGATGTACTGCACAATGAAATCCGCGATGTCCCGCATATGGGGGTCGCATTGGGATGGGGATGGGCATGGGAACTTTTTCACGCCGGACAGAACTGCCAGATCATCGGGAACCGGATTGTGAACTGCATGCAGCAGCCGGATCTTTTCGATGGCGGAGCCATCTATGCCATGAATTCGCAACCAGGAAGCGTCGTGGCGAGCAATAGCATCGCCTCGCAACTCATGAATTACGGAGCCCTGTATGCAGACATCGGCGCGGCAGGCATTCGCTTCGAGGCTAACGTGATCGCCGATGTTCCCCGCTGGGTCTTCGCCCATTCGCCTCTCACCGAACGGAACGCCTTCGTCGGCAACTATCTGGATGACACACGGATGTACCATTACAGTATCGAAACGGCGTTTGCGTCAAATCACCTGCACCAGGCCGGGGTCTGGCCGGAACCGGCACTGGATATCATTGGCGCATCGGGAATACGGGAAGCTTGGCGCCGAAGCGACCTGCCACCGTTCGCTGATATCGTCAGCCCCCTTTCCAAGGCACAGATCGAATCCGGAAAACCCTGCGTTATGGCGGCGCGCGTAACCTATCCATCAAACGGGATCGAACGCGTCCGCTTCTCGGTCAATGGCGTTGCCACCGGCACGGTTGCGGTCTGCCAGAAAGGCCTTTACAGATGGTCCTGGATACCTGAAGGCGATGGCCCCGTCAACATCCAGGCCATCGCCGATCTTTCCGACGGACGATCCATTGCAAGCAGGAACATTGACACCATGGTGGTTACGGCTGCACGCAGGACCGCCGTTGTTACCAGTGGTGCCAGCGTGGCTTTCGAAGCCGAGGATTGGGCCAGGCAATACACTCGCCGCGACAAGTTGCATACGTGGCGCACCGTGACCCTGCCGAACGGTTATTCAGGATCCGGTGCGATACAGGTGCTGCCGGACGAGGGGTGGTCCTCGCCCACCGAGTTTATTGAGTGGCTACCACGCGTGGACTATTACCTGAGCGTCCCCTCCCCGGTCTATTATTACTTGTGGTTGCGCGGTCGCGGCGCCAGCACCGCTTCCGACCGGTTGTATGTAGCCATCAACGGACGCCTCATGGCGGTCCCGGTCAGCCTGCCAGCGGGCTCGGCATGGTCATGGGTATCGGCGGATGTCAACGGCAACCGATTGGTCCTCGATCTTCATCGGGAAGGACTGCACACCCTCAGCGCGATCATGACGCGCGATGGCGTTGCCCTGGATCAATTCTACCTGACGCGGAACGAAAACGACGTGCCGACCAGTGCGGTCACAACGACCGCAACCCGTATCGACGTGTCGGACAGGCCTGTACTGTCGCTAACCGCAACACAGGCCAGGGCCTACGAGGTACCACGCCTGGATGGCTCGCTGACGGTCTGGCGCCAGGATCGACACGACGCAAGCCTGATTGCGGATCTTGAGGTCACAGGCACCGCCACATGGGCAAACGATTTCCTGCCATTTGCAACCAATGCCGTTCTTGCACCGGATGATAGCGCACTGACCATTCCAATCCGGCCTGTCCGTGATGATCTTCCTGAAGCAACCGAGATGATAGTGGTTTCCTTGAGCCCGAAGGATGACTACGTTATCGGTTTTCCGGGAACGGCTGGAATCGAGATCATGGATCCGTCTGCTTCCGAGGCCGGCGAGTGGCGGCGAACGCACTTTGGCAACTATTATGCGACCGACGCGGCGGATGACCAGGATCCCGATGACGACGGATTATCGAACCTGATCGAGGAGGCGATCGGCACCGATCCGACCCGTGCCGACGACGGCAAGCAAACGCGTCTCCCCGTGCTTGCACTCGAACCATCCGGAGAATCCAGCAAACTGCATTTACGCTACCAGCGGCCAGGTCCAGCCATTGAGACGTTCGAGTACGAGATCGAATATACCACCGATCTCGCCAATCCCGACTGGAAACCATCCGTGCCGATATGGACGGGAATGGATGGTGGCGGCGGAACGCAAGGACGGATTATCCATCAGATTTATGATCTCGAAAACGAGCAGCTTTTCTTCAGGACCCGTATCCGGCGACGTTAGAACGTGCCCTGCGCAATCGGGCTAACTTTCCATGACGGAACAACAGCCATAGAAAACGCGGATTTCCGAGCAGGTAGCGCCGCCAGAGCCGGCGGGGCTCCCGCAGCAGCCGGTACAACCACTCCAGCCCGGCGCGCTGCATCCAGGGCGGAGCCTGCACCAGGCGACCGGCATGGAAATTGAATGCCGCGCCAACCGCGATCAGGACCGGTGCTTCCAGTTTGCCCCGGAATTCGCCCATCCACAGATCCTGCTTGGGCGTCCCGAGTCCCACCCAGACCACGTCCGTCCGGGCCGCGTTGATGCGGTCCGCCATCTGCTGTTTTTCCTCAGCAGTCAGGTCGCGGAACGGTGGCGATATGCGCTCGACCACATCCAGCCCGGGAAACTTCGCCTTCAGATTCTGCTCCAGAAGCTCCAGCACATCCGGCGCGCCACCATAGAGACAGTGCCTCAACCCTGTCGAAAGCCCCGCCTCACAGACCGCCAGCATCAGATCCGGTCCGTAGCAACGTTCAACGCCGGCCTCGGGGAACTCCCGCCTGCCCAGCCAGACCAGTGGCATTCCGTCCGGCACCGCCAGCGTCCCGCCATTCACAATCGCCGCCATTGCCGGATCATCCAAACACTCCAGCATCGTATGAACCGTGCAAACATTGATATAGCCGCGCTCGCGCCTGGCCACCATCTCAAGTACGCGCTTCACGACCGCAGGAGGCCGTGTGGCACTGATGCTTGCCGCCAGCACCGGGAAACGCACATTGCCATCATGCATGATCAGCATCCTCCATGGCGGCAAGCACGGCCGTCTCGAATGCAAGCATCTGCCGCTCCACCGTGAAACCGCATTCATAGCGGAGCCTGGCCGCTTTCCCCATTCCCGCCCTGCGCGCCGGATCGCCAAGCAGCGTCTCCAGCGCCACGGCAAGTTCCGCGGCATCGCCGACCGGTGTCAGGAAACCCTGGACACCATCCTCGATCATATCCGGAACGCCCCGCCATGCGGTCGCCACCACCGGCAGCCCGAATTGCATGGCCTCAATGATTACCCTCGGCATGGCCTCGGATTCATAGTGTGTCGGCAAGCAGAATATCGTCGCGCAGGCATAGGCTTCGCAAAGCGGCGCGCCCGTCAGCTCGCCTCGCAACACGACACTTGACACAAGTCCCGCGACGGCAATCCTCTCTTCCAACACCTTCAAATACGGCGCGGAAATCGGCTTGCCGACAAACTGCGCGGAGAACTCGATTCCCTTCTTGTGCAGCAGGATCATCGCATCAAGCAGCACATCAACCCCTTTCTCAGGCCGCAGCGCACCGACGAAGAGAATCCGTCCCGGAAATGGTCCGGCTGACGACCGCTGCCCGCCCGCCATATCGTGAACCCCGTTGGGGATCACGACCGTTTGCCGCGCGTTCAGGATCCCGCCACCGTCTTCCGCCAAGCGTGCCGACATCAGCACCGCGAGGTCTGCCCGACCATAGGCCCGGCGGGCCAACCACCGCACAAGACACCCGCGTTGTTCGAGCCAGCACCCCAGCCCGGAAGCGCGGTAATGGAAAACCGTAACCGAGAAAAACGGGCGAACCAGCGGCAGCAGGAGCAGGTCACGACATACCGGCGCCCAATTCGGCCCGGCTGGCGGATAGTAGAGAACCGGGGCCCCGCTGCGCCAGCGTGCGGCAATGATCCGGAAAGCCAGGGCCACCAGATGCCATATTTTAAACAAGCGGAACCGACCCACCGAATTCAACTCCTCCGAAAACGCCATGCGTACCAGCCGCAACCGCAACCGCGCGAACGGATATTCCGCAATCGCCTTGATGCCCAGTGCCTGCCCGTGGAACGGCGGTGGCGTCTGGCCCACCAGGATCATGTCCGCCCGGTTTCGAGTATGGATTCCAAATGACATGCCCGATCCTGTTTATGCGTTTATCTGCCGATTATGATTCAGCCAGCCGGAAAGCAGAAACCACGCATTCAGCGCGACGCCAACCCGCGGATTTCGGGACAAGCGACGGTATGCCGATTGCAGCAACGGTTCCGCCGCCTCGCGCTCCCAATAATGGCAATTGACAATCTCATCAAATACGCGGTCACGATTCGTGGTAAAGAAGGCCACGCGATCAAACTGGAAATAGCGTTTCCCGATGACTTGATCCTGGTACTGGATCTCGTCACGCAGCATGGCTCTGAGCAGCACTTTGTTTGTATAGGATTGATCGTTGAATCGCATGTTGCGTGGAAGATTGAAGTAATAATCGATGATCGGCGCAGCACACCACGGCAGACGGCAGCACCTGCCAGAGGCCTCGCAGGCCATCAGCGCCTTGAATGCGCAGGAACCCTGATCGTAATGGTGTCCACGCGTCAAGGCGCGGAAATCAAATACATCGCGATGTTGATAAGCATCAAGCAAGGGGCGTTTGAATCCATCATCCACACCCGCGCCGGGGAAGAAACGAGAGACTTCGCGGCGACGGAACAAGCCCTGCATGAAGCAATGCTCAACCGGATCGCGCAACAATTGATCGGCACGGGTCGCATAGGGAACGACCCTCTCCAGCGCCTTGGCCAGCCCGTGCATCGGCATGCGAAGCCTCGCACGGCGCAAGTCGTTGCGCGACGGGACATGCCCCATGTACACGTCATTGCCAGACCCGTCGAGCACCACATCCACACCCGGTGCCTGCTGCAGCGCCGCCACGTAAGGAATCTGGCAATCATCCGCGCAAGGGAACGGTGCGTTGCGGAAAAAATCCGTCAGGGTATCCTCCCCGAGCGGCTGCCGCTCATCAATCCGGACCCTTTCATGCTTCAGGCCAAGCCTGGCGCACAATTCACGGGCGTATGTATCCTCGTCCCTATCCGTATCCGCGGTAAACGTCAGGCAACGTACATCCCTGCGACCAAGTCGTGCCAGCGCGGCCGCGATCGCCGTCGAGTCCTTTCCCGAGCTGAGCATCAGCGCCGCCGATCCTGTTCCGTCCAAGGCTCGCCCGACGGACTCCGTCAGCAAGGACATCAGCCGCCGCGTGTCAGGTTTTTCATCCTGCCGCGATGACACCGCAAAATAAGGGAATGCATGGCGAGGGACCATTTCCCAGCCCTTTCCTGTCCGCGAGAAGTTGATCTGGTCGCCGACCCCGATTATCCGGACTTCACGGAAGATGCTGCCCGGCATCGGAACCAGTCCCAGCGTCAGGAAATGGGCCACGGACACCGGGTCCACCGTCAACGGAAGACCCTCGCGCCGAACCCTGCCCAACAAGGCCAGTGGACGGGTATCCGCCAGCAAATGCGGACCGTGGCAGTAGGCATAGAGCATGGTGCCCCCGGTCGGATCGCCATCGAGCGTCACCGTTCCTTCACGGTATTCATGTGCCAGTCGCATCGTATTCATTTCGGCACACTTTCATAAATTGCCGTCGTTTCCTCGGCACACTGCCGCCACGAGAAACGGGAAGCCCGATCCACTCCCTTTGCCCGTATCTCATCCCGCCATAGCGGATCGGAAAGCATTGCCCGCATGTTGCCCAGAAAGGCAGGAACACTCAGCTCACTGTAACAAACCGCATTCCCGCCAACTTCCGGGATGCTTCCCGAACGAGAGCAGACGACCGGACAACCAAGCGACATCGCCTCCAGCACGGGTAGGCCGAAGCCCTCGTATTTGCTGGGGAAAACAAGCGCGGCGGCACGACGGTAAAGCGTCACCAGCACAGAATCGCTGACACGCCCCAGATATATCCACGATTCGGGAGCCATACCCTCGCTTTCCACGCCAGCCCAGCGCACCCCGGCGATCAGCAGGGGCGGGAGAGGGCGACCGGATTGCGCCGCCTGCTGATAAACAGACTTGAGCAGAGCCAGATTCTTTCCCGGCTCCAGGGAGCCGACAAACAGGAAAAAAGTATCCGGCAGCGAGAGGCCCGTGGCATTTTCCGCTTCTCCAGGGACATCAGCCAGATCAGAGCCACAATACACAACCTCCAGCTTGCTTGCAGGCAGGCCAAGCAGGGACATGGCTTCATCGGCGGTAAACCGGCTGATGCAGATGATTCGATCCATCGACTTTAGCTGATCGAGAAAACGCACTCCTGTAAACCGCTGCCAGCGGCGGAACTTCTCAGGATGGCGCAGAACAACCAGGTCATAAAGCGTGTGGACCCGCCGCACGCCAGAAGGCGGGCGAAAACCGATATGAGAGGCTGAGTGCAGTATGTCATAGGCACCGCCGCGCAATTGCGCCGTTGCACGCGTGCGGCACCAGATCAGTTCACGATACGCCGTCTTCAGCGACCTCATCGGCTGGCGGTAGTCAAGGTTCTCAACCGGCCAAGCCAGCGGGGCGATTATAGGAGCCCCGGCACCAAGCTGTCCAAATCCAGCCAGCAAGCCTTTGGTGTAGCGGGCCGTGCCAGCGCGCGTCGTATAGAGGCAGTTGGTGTCCAGTGCCACGCGTATTGATTGCACTGGCGGCGACGACGGATTAGGCTCTTGTGACGTCATCTTCGAGATCCTCTTTTGCATCAAGCCTGCCGGAACCGTAAATCCCCTCCGCCACGGCACCGATGAAAAACAAATGCGGGAAGGACACAAAAGCATCGCCGTAAACAAGAAAATATATCCCGGTTTCAACCAGAATCAAAACCATGATGGCATAATGAACCGCCGCAAACCCAGGTTTCAGGCATCCGTCCTTCCAAATCCGGTAATGCCGCCGGCAAAGGGAAAACAAGAATGCGCTACCGGCCAGAAGCCCCGGGAAACCAAGCCCGACCAGCAGACTGAGGACTCCCTGATGATAGGCACTCTGCACCTTGGCCCACCAGATTGCGTAATTGGCCCACAATCGTACATCCTGAGCGGATTCCAGCTCAAAGGAATAGGCAAAACCCTTGCCAAGCCAGAAATACTTTGGCACTTCCTGGATCGTCTCCTTCCATAGCAGCACGCGCCAGCTCACCGTCGACCCCGCCTCCGCGATCACATCGGCAGATATATTTGATAAGGGAATGATCGAAAGCATCCGTTGAATGGTTACAGGGAATATGAATGCCAGCTGTCCTATCAGCAACAGCGCGATGCCGATCAGTGTGGTGGACAAGACAACGTACGCCAAGCGCCTTTTGGAGCGGATAAAGACATATGTCCAGACATAGGCGAAAACATTTAGCAACACCATACGGTGGCCGGAAAAACCACCCAGGAGGATCGCCAAAGCCGGAAAGAAGAAACCACGGAGGCGCAGCCGACCGACTGTTTTTCTTAGGAAAAATGGAATCAGGTAAATGTGCGATATCTGGAGCATCATCGTGAAACGAACCATGCTCCCGCTTTCCATCTTGTTCAAGGCGGCACCGATGCGGCCCAGCGGCTGGAAGACATAATAAAGAAAACCCGTCGCACCTTTCGTGTAAACATACAGGATTTCGGTCAAGGCCGGGAAAGCCCCGGCAGCCACCATGCCGACCAGGGCGCCCCGCCATTGCCGCAACGAGAGCCGAATCACATCCGCAACAAGATAAAGCCCAAGACCGAGCAGCATTTCGGCATAGCGCCACCCGCCCCACAACCCGCTGCCGCCACCGAGAAACCGGAACCCCGCCCCTCGGAACATCATGGTGTACGCGATCACAACCGTGAACATGATGGCGAAAAAATACGGGGCGGTGATCTTGGGCGTGCGCCTTTCCAAAACATAGGTACCGAACCCGATGGCGATAAAGAGAAAGAGGGACGCATGATAGAGCTGAGCCTGTCCCTGCAGCATCGGGATTCGCAACGTGCTGTAATAAATCAGGCAGATTAATATAAACAGCCAGTCTCGCCGACCGATCAGCACAAGCAGGAACGGGACCAGGACCAGCGGCATCATCCAGGCGACTCCGCCCATGCTGGCGGCAACGGCATAAAGCAGGGCAAAGACGCCCAGCACGATAATGGTTTGGATTCTTGCTGACATATTCAGCCCTTGCCCGTTTGCCTTGCAAGCAGTTGCGCCCAGAACCGCTGGTAGCCGCTCGCCATGGTACCTGCCTTGAAATGGTCTTCAAATCGCCTGCGGGCGGCAAGCCCCATTCTTGATCGCTGATGTGGATCGGAAACAAGGATCTTCAAGGCAGCCAAACCAGACATTGGCACCGCCGGGTCAAACAACAGCCCTGTCTGACCGTCAATAACGATCTCCGCCGCCCCGCCAAGCCTCGAGGCCACGCAGGGGATGCCTGCCCGCGCGGCTTCAATTAGCACGGTAGGTAGTGGATCAAAATTTGTAGAGGCGTGCACCAGCACATCAATCTCGCTGAAAATCGCCTTTGTTGCATGGACGCCTTTCAATTCTACATGCCCAGGGGATTGTTCAGCCAAACGGCTTACCTTATCCTTGGCATTCAACAGCGCATTGCCATAAAGGTGCCACCGCACCCCATCGAGTGGCAACATTGATTCAATCCAGCTGGCAACGATATCCCTACCCTTCCATGCTGCATACATTCCCAGAAAACCGATTCGCAAAACCGGGCCTGTTCTTTTCTGAACCAATCCATCGATTAAGCCGTTGCGGATAACCTGCAAAGGCATCCGATACCCATCTGCACTGGCGGCTACCGCAACCGCCTCACTGACGACAGCCAAGGAATCAAGCCTGTTGGCCGCCCATTTCATGACACGCTTCCGGCATGCTCCATGGAAGCACGCCTGCGGATGATCATGCAGGGTTCCCGAAGCCGGGATCCCGAATCGGTGCTTCAACCACCACGCCTGCTCGAACCCCCTTGCCGACCAGGCATGCACCAGCGAGATGCCATCATTCCGCCGGAATGCACGGAAAACGGCGGCAGCATTGCCTGCTAGCGCATCGTGCCGAGAGGCAAGCGGAACCGTGGGAAAACCCAGATCAGCGGCGCAGGCGATTACACGCGAGACACGCGGAGCCGCAATCCGCAGCGGCAACCCGTTGGCAGGCCATGCGTTCAGCATTTCGCACAGCACCGTTTCCGCACCATGCCCCAATCCCTGTGTTGTTGAAAGAACCGTAACCATACCGTATGCGTTACCCGTTTATGATCCGTATTTATAACTTGCCATAACCATGCAACTAAAGACATAGTACATAAACACCTGAATAGCAAGATCGGAGCACGTCCACTCCAAGTACGGGAAGACCATGAGAATTGACCATCTGCCTTATGATGCCGACGAAATCAAGGACAATCGCTGGTATCATGAACATTACTGGAAGGAACGTGCGCTGAAACTCCTGCTGGCGCATTCAGGCAATCCAAATGGCTTGTGTTTATTGGATTACGGCTGCGGAAGGGGCGAATTCCTGGCTATGGCCACGGCGGCCGGATTTGAACCCTCCGGAGTGGACATGGATCCGCACTGCGTGGAAATAGCGCAGCGTCATGGCAAGGCAACGCAGCTCGCGGCCGAGGATTATCTGGCAAGTATTCCCTCAGCCAGCGTGGATGTGGTATCGTGCTTTCACGTTCTCGAGCATGTGGAAAACCCCAAACGCCTTCTTGCGGCCATGCGGCGGGTATCCCGCTGTTTTGTGTTGCTGGCGGTGCCGAATCTCCGGAGCTTCCAGCATTTGAATCAACGCCAGCAGATGCTCGTCAACAATGGCCACCTTCAAGGCTGGGACCGGGCTACTCTCCGGAATCTGGCAGAAATTCACTGCGGGCTGGAGCTCGTGGCATTCACCACCGATATGACGATCCTGCCTTCCGTCAGCAGCCGTATCTCACGCCTCTTCGGGCCGGGTGCCGCAAAAGGGTTCAACCTGAAGATTCTCTCCCGGCTCTGGCCGGAACGCTGCACTTCGATCATCGCGCTTTTCAAGGTGCCCGAATGCCCTTGAACCCGGACGCCAGACGGGATATGGACGAGGCGGGATCGCCGATGAAAAGCACGTCTCGACAAATTCTTGCCAATACGATGACCGGCTGGGGATCCGTGTTTGCCAGAGCCGCTCTGGCGTTCTTCCTGGTACCGTTCCTGCTCCAGCAACTCGGGCGCAGTGCTTTCGGTATTGTCGGCCTGCTTGGCGTCCTGCTCAACCTGACCGAGGTTGCCGACCTTGGACTAAGGCAGGCTCTGGGCAGGGAGCTTGCCGAAATGGCGGTACGCAAGGACCTGAAGCGTTACAATGAACTGGCCAGCACGGGCTTTTTGCTGTATCTCGGCATCGGGGTGATGCTCGCGGCTGGGGTATTTATCTTTTCCTCCCCGTTCATCGCGTTCTTCAATGTGCCCGAGACGCTCAGACCCATGGCGACAAGAGCCATCCAAACCTATGGCGCAGGGGCATTCCTGCTCTCCCTTGCCGGATCGGTCTTCCCGGCGGCGCTGATCAGCGTGAATCGTTTTGACCTGCGCAACAATATCGAAGCCGGAAGCCGTATCGCCACGGGCGTGGCCCTGATTGCCGGTCTGAATATATGCCAGAACGGTCTGCTCGCATGGGTATGGATCACTCTGGGTGGCCAATTTCTTGGCGTTGGGCTGATGGCCTGCGCCGCCAGAAAGCATGTTCCCTGGCTGCGCCTGCGCTTTGCATTTGCCCGCCTGAAAAGTGCTTTTGAACTGCTGAAGTTCGGCTGGAAAGTCTATGTGCTGCAATTGACGAACCTGGTGGCGGAACGCTCGGACCCTCTGGTTGTCTCGCGGTTTTTCGGCCCTGCCGGAGTGGCCCTCTACATGCCCGGCAGCCAGTTGGCCGGAATGGTTCGCCCGATCCTGCTTACCCTGGCTGCACAGTTGCACCCACTGGCGACACAACACCATGTAAGCAATGACTTGCAGAAACAGCAGCAAATGCTGATCGAAGGAACGCGATTCACGATGCTGCTGGGCTCACTCTTCTCTGTGGGCCTCTTTGTCTTCGCAAACCCGTTCTGCGCCCTATGGGTAGGGGATACTCTGGGCCAGGACTATCGGACTGTTGCCCTTGTGGTTCAACTGTGGGCAGTGGCCGACTTCCTGGCCTGCACGGCATCCATGCAGTGGCCAATGATGCTGGGGGCGCGTAACTTGAACATGATGATGATCATTCACGCGTCCACAGCAGTCCTGAATATCGGGCTCTCGATCTTTCTTGTCGGCTTCACCCCGCTGGGCGTGCCGGGCGCCCTGGCAGGGACGATTCTTACGTCGATAATCCTGCGTCCTGTCTTGATCCTTTACAGCACACGGGTATTCAATATTTCCTTCCGTGATGTATTCTCCCGCGCTCTTGCCCGACCGTTCCTATTGACGGCCTGCCTGCTGCCGATCACGTACACGATACGATATGTGATCTCGCCGGCCAGCTATCCGTCCCTGCTTGCCTGCGCGGTCCTGACAGGTGCCGCCTGGCTTCTTCTGGGTGCGGTCATTGCGTTCACGGATGCGGAACGCAAGCGTTTCTTCACGGTGCTACTCCGAAAAAGCAAATCGTGACAAGACTGGCCTGTTGCCGCTGATTAGCCGATAAGATCAAGCCCGATAGGCAATATAGGATTTCCTGAAAATTCCCAATAAACGCTCCGTCATGATGGTGCAATCCGGGAATATCTCCTGCACCTCTTTTTTGGTCAACAGGCGCGTCGTCGCCACCATTTTGTCCACCTTTGCCTGATCAGGTTTTGAAAGCCACCCCCACAAACTAAACCACCGAAGCATACGACGCTGAACACCTGCCGGCAACCAATGCGCCCCGAACGTCAGGTAATGTGGCTCTAACGGGCACTCAAACGCCGGCGTTTGAACCCATATCTTCTTGCCGACTCGACGGCATTCGCCGGCAAATGCACATTGCCGGTCCCAATCACCCACATGTTCAATGACAGAGTTAGAGAAGAGAATATCATAGGATTGGTCGGCATAGTCAAGTGCGCAACCATCCCCAAGCACCAACTTAATGTTGTGGTTCGGGGCGATTGTGGAATCCCATGAAACCGGATGGACATTAAGACAGTCTATACGTTTCACCTGCTGCGGAATCGGCGTCCATGTAGCCGGATACCCGCCGACATCAAGCAGGATTTCATTATGGCGAGGCTGGATAATCCGCGTGTACAGCTCCATACGCCGCGCACGCCAAATCCTGAAGATCAACCCATATAGCTTATGAATATTCATTTACCCTTCTGTGTTCCCTAGGGCCCGATCAACAAATCTCATAGCCCTGCACGGCAAATCTCACGTTGACGGGGTCCAGCCATCAAAAGCGAACCGCCACCCCGAGTGCTTCCAGTATGCGTTCTTCGATCTCTTCTTGGCGCCTCATCTGCCCACGGTTGCCGTCCTTCCGATTCTCGCTGACAAAGTCGGCGTACGCTTCCATGGAAAGTCGGGGCGGGACGGGCGTGGCTACATTCCGCTTCATTTCAACGCCGCCATCTGATTAACCGCAAAGCCACCGATCAGCAGGCAATCGACTCCGTCCGCTGGCAATCTCTCGGCAACCAATCTGAAGATGTCCTCAAACATGAGTGGCATTATGACATTGCCGCCTACGATGTCAATTCCTGGGGGCATTGCAATGCATGGCGGACGCGGTCTTTCAGGCCGGTGCGGCGCTGGCGGATCTCGGTGTTGCGGATTGCCATGCCGACGGCCTTGCGGCTGCCGATGATGCA
>JFJP01034063.1_pt1 | contig 18209 bp, 15 predicted proteins | sample 431651 | NCBI WGS metagenome assembly JFJP01 (sample SAMN02602958, study PRJNA72255) | Microbial mat metagenome, whole genome shotgun sequencing project. | biome: fresh water; feature: sink hole; material: water; isolation source: purple microbial (photo- and chemosynthetic) mats found in...
ATGTGGATGTTGACGTTGTCAACAGCCTTGACATCACCATCGTAAACCTTGGTGATATTTTTGAGAATGACCTCAGCCATAGAGAACCTCCATTGGGGTTATGTTATCCTCCCAGAATAGGACCAGTTTCTCTACCTGTCAAGTTTGACCTGCGGGACTTTCGTCAGCCCTTAGTTGCGGACGGCCTGTGCCCGGAACTGCTCTACCTTCTCTTTCAAGGAGGCTTCCGTGGCAGGGCTATCCAGCCAAGGCCGCAACACTCCCGTTTTCAGGGCCGCCCAATCGGTGGGAAGCGCCTCCCAGAAGGCCACCTGGTCGATGCCAGGCAACCTACCGGCCATTTCCGGGTACACAGCAGCCAGAGTCGCGGTGTTGGAGTCGGCAAGGGTAGAAAGGCCGCGGGCCAGACCAAAGGCCCGGTCGTCCTCGGCACGTGCCTGGGTGATCAGCAGTTTCTGGGTCTCGCCCTGAAAGAACCAGCTCAGGAAACGCTCCCCGGCACCGCGGGTCAGCGAGCTGGAGGGAATTCCCGCCCAAACCGTATCGTCGGCGGTGGCCACCCTGCCGCCCTGCTCAATGAAACGGAAATCCAGCTGCCGGCGTTCGTTCCAGGGGCGCGAAAGAAACGTGGCCAGGGTAGAAGGGTAGAACAGAATCCGCCCGGAAACCAGCGGCAGGGTCGGGTCGGTTTGAAGATAGATCTGCTGGAACGAGGTTACCTCGTCCCATTCGGGACCTGGCCAGGTGCGCAGCAGGTCCAGACCGGCGGCCAGTTTGGCAGAATCCCAGGAAAGGGTTTCCTGAAAGCCTTCCTGGAACCCTCCGCCGCGAAGCTGAAGCACGGTCAAACCAAAGAACTCCCAGCGCGGGGAAAACCCCATCCGCTTTCTTGCTTTGGGTTCCTGGGTACTAGTGAACTCGCTGCCGAGTCCTTTGAGAGTATCGAGATCGAGGGAGAATCCCGGCAAGTCCGGCAAAGCAGCCCGGGAAAAGATCAGGATGGGGAGATCAAAGGAAAGGGGAAGAAGCTTCAGCTTTTCTCCTTCGTAGCCGGCATCCAGACTCCTCTTGTAAAAGGACGCCTTTGCGGGCTTGCCGCCGTCGAACACGAAGTCGAGAGGAACCATCAAGTTCTTGATGGCCTTCGAGGTCAGGTTTCTGGCAATGATCAGGTCGGCTTTTCGTCCTGGAGTCAGCAGCAGGGGAACCGGGTCTTCCTGGTACTCGACCAAAATCTGCCACTCACGCTGGCTGGCGTTGAACAGTTCAACATACGAAGCCATCTCGGGCACATTGGTCCAGAGGGTCGAAACGCGGTTTGCTGCCTGGTCGCAGGAAACCAAAAGGAGCAGGGCGGCCAGAACCGGGCCGAAACGGAACACGGTCAAACCCCGAACAGCTGATCGGCGGCTTGGAAAATCGTACCGTAGAGGGCCTTTAGATCTCGGTTATCCACCGATGAATAGGCGATTCTAAGGTATCGTTCCTGCAGTGCAATCGTGCCGATTCCTTCGGTTCGCAGCAGGTGCTTTCGCAATTCTTCGCTGGAACCCCGCTCGAGCTCAAAGGTCATGAAGTAACCGGAATTAAACGGGAGAGGTTTCAAGCTTTTTCCTGTTTCCCTGGTTTCGAGAATCTTCTTGACGGTTTTGAACCGTTCCTCAAGAACCTTGGCGTACTTCACCTTGATGCCGTGATAAACCAGACTGGACAATTCTTTGTACAGCAGAGTCTGGCCGACCCGGCTGGAACTCGAGATGGTCGTCCGGATGGCACCGAGAACCTTCTGATTGAGGGCATCAAAGTGATCTTCCTTGAGTCCGAACGAACCGAACGTGAGAAATCCGACCCGAAATCCCCAGACGTAGTCTTCCTTGGTGGCACCATCGATCTTGATGGCCAGAAGGTTCTCATGAGCGTTGTATAACAAGGTGAAGATCGACTGACGGTAGGCTTCTTCCTCATAGAAGAGCCCGAAGTAGGCATCGTCACACATCACGACCAGCTGCAACCCGGTTTCAGCGATGGCAACCAAGGCTTCGGCCAGGGCCTTGGCTTCGTCCTTGGTCGGGGTATAACCGGTAGGATTGTGTGGAAAATTCAGAATCAGGACGACTTTGCCGCTATGGGCCGCCTTGAGGATGGCTTCGGACATTCCCTGGATGTTGAACTCTCCATGGGAAGTGAACGGTGCGAACGTGCAACAGCGGGCCTGGTTTCTGGTTTCGAAGATCAAGGGATAATTGTCCCAGCAAAGATCGGTAAAGACCACACCGTCGTTCTCGTCGATAAACAGGTCAGCCGCCAGCGAAATTCCAGAGGTGATACCAGGGACAACGGCCGGCAAAGAAATTTTGCTTTCGAGAATTCCGGGGTTTTTCCGGAGCATCTCTTCCTTCCAAAGGGTCCGCAGTTTGTTGTCCCCACCGGGGGGGGCGTAATCAATGGCTTCAGACGGGGACAGCCGAGGCAGGTTGTCCTGGATGGTCGGAAGGATCATCGGCTCGCCGTCGGACAGCGCAATACCCACGGTTGCATTGAAGGTGGTGGCCGATTTCTTGGCTTCCGTGGATTGGGCAACAATACCCTTGGGGAAGTAAATCCTTTGCCCAAAACGGGAAAGAGTTCGACCGACCACCGTTGGGGCCAGCCGTTGGTTCAGATCCTCGGCGATGGAGTGCATGATTGGTGATACCCGTTCGTCCTGTCTCTTGTCAATTGACAGGCGGGCTACGCTCCACCATATTGGAATCGGAGTACCCCTATGGCCACGCCCCCCGCTCGTCCCGGTTCCTCTGGTCCCAAAGGAAATCTCTCATCGGACATTCCCCTCAGCTTTCTGAGCCGGATCATGTCACTTTTGGGAATTGAGCCTGACCCTGACCGGGAACGAAAAATGCTTCTGAAAGAACTTAAAAACAACCTCAAGAAATCTAAGGGGCGGTTTTTTCTTCCTACGGGTGACATGGTGGACGTCGGACTTCCCAAAGTCTTTCATGAAATGTACGCCGTGGTTGGCCCTACGAGGACCATGCTCAGCAATGCCGCCTCATCGAACGCCCTGAAAATGATTTTCATTGATCAGCATTTGGGGCCTGCCCAAAAGGTGATGCAGGAACAGTTGACTGAGGAGGCAATCCGAAGCCTTTCGAAAACACTCCCCCCCGATGCCTTGGCCCTCCAAATGCGGGAAGTGATGACCGAATTCTCGGCGGTGCTCGAAGTCGAAACCCAGCGGAAAATCGACGCCCGTTACAACCTTTTTCTGGTGTTCATGGATTTCGTCGAGTTCAATTTCTATTTTATGCTGAAGAAGTTCGATTCCGGACTCCCGGAAAATGATTTCACCTACCAGCCCCGCTGGGAGGCTATCAACGGTGAATACGTGCTTGACGATCTGAAGGATTTTCTGACGGCGTCGGGAGCTCTGACGGTTGATGGTGACTGGGACGAATTGTTCGATGTTCTCCAAACCTACAAAAGCATTGATGTTCTGTCCCGAACCAACTGGAAAAAAATGCTTACCAGTCTGACCAATTTGAGAAAGTCGGGTTTGCTGCTCGAACTGGTTCAGTATCTGTCTGCCGATCCGGTCTATAAGCCCAAGGTCTATCAGCCCAACGAAAGGATTGTCGATCCGTTTCTGACGCATCTGCGCAATACCGTAGAGTCCACGTTGACCAAGGTTGCCCAGGAAAAAAAGACAGACAAGGTGAACTCCCTCGTTCAACAGGTTTTTGGAACCACCGGAATCAGCCGGACCAAGTACTATACGGAAAAAGCCAATATCGGGTTTCAGCGCAAGCGGATTGCAGGGTTCACCTATGTCGAACCCGTCAATTACCTGAAAGCCTTCCTTCTCGACTACTACAAACGGGACATCCGCGAGCTGGTGAACCTCCTTCTGGTCAAGGGCCAGTGGGTGAGCAACGCTCTAGCTGCTCCTATGTCTGAATCCTTTCACCAGTTGATGGAGGCCTCGGAGCGCTTGATGGCCTTTGATGAGTCGTTGTCGGAGGAGGCGGAAAAGGGAGTCAAGCTGAAAACCCTGCTCACCCGTGCTGACAAGGACGGCAATGCGCAGTCTGCCATCCGCCAGCAGCTGAAAGACATCAATGCCATGGCCAGAGCCTTGATCATCGAAGCGGCTACACACTTCATTGTCATCGGCAAACACTTGAAAATGGCTATCGACGACCATGCCAAGCCAAAGCATGAGTTGGTATTGAACTGGAAAGCGCTGGAGAACACGATTGACAAGTCGCTGAGTGAATGGATGGCAAACACCTACCGGCAACTTTACGCCTTCGTCCAGTTGATGCAATTCTTTATCAAAGATCAAACCCCCAAAGAGTGATAGCCTTTATCGGGAGCGGTCCCCATAACCTTACGGTCTTGGCCTTTCTTTTGAAGGCGGATCCGACTCTTCGATCTCAGGTGGTGGTTTTTGATCCTTCCGGAGTCTGGCTTGACCGGTGGAACCACCAGATGGAGAGTCAGGAGATTGTTCATCTGCGCTCCTCTTCTGTCCATCATCCCGACCCCGATCCTTTGTCTCTCAGAAGGTTTGCCAAGGGTCGCTTTGCAGAGTTCTACCCCCCGTACTACCTTCCTGGGACAGCTCTGTTCCGCCAATTCTGTGAAGATCTGGTCCACCGGAATGAACTTGCTTCCCTGATCCGCCCCCACCGGATCACAAGGTTGGAACCCTCCGGTGCGGGTTTGAGGGTTCACTTCGATGGTGGTTCGTTGCAAGCGGACGCCGTTGTGGCAGCCTTGGGGGGAGGGGATCGGGTTTGGCCGGAATGGGCCCCGGAGGCCAACGAGACCCTGTTGCACTCCGAGCAGGTTGACTTGCGGGAATTGCAAGGGGAACCGGGGCGGTTGCTGATTGTTGGCGGGGGCCTTACCGCGGGGCACTTGGCCTGGGGTGCGCTCAAGCGGCGCTGGTCTGTCGATTTGCTGACGAGGAGCCCCGTAAAATACAAACTTTTCGACGCCGCTCCTGGCTGGATTGGCCCCAAGTTTATGACCGGGTTTCATCAGGAGACGGATTGGAAGAGGCGGCGTCAGATGATCGCCAAGGCCAGGGGCGGGGGCGCGATGACCCAGGAAATCAAAGAGGCGCTGACTCCCTTTAGGCGTTCGGGCCAGCTGACGCTGCATGTCCAAAAGATCAGAAGTCTTTCCAAAAAGAATTTGCTTTGGGAGGCCGACTGTGGATGGGGCAAGACTCTGCAAGCTGACAGGGTTTGGCTGTGCACGGGAAACCGCCTTGATCTGAGAAGTCATCCGCTTTTTTCCGGTTTCTGGGCTGATTATCCTTTGCCAATGTATGACGGTCTTCCTGTGTTGGAACCGGAATGCCGATGGTCCGGCTTACCTTTGTACTTGATGGGCTCGTCCGCCGCTCTGAGGGTTGGTCCAACCGCAAGAAATTTTCCAGGAGCCCGTCAGGCGGCCAGCCGCATTGTGCAGGCGTTGACCGGGGTTTTGGTTCCTCCGAACTAAAAAAAAGCCGCCCGGATGTCCGGGCGGCTACTAGTCTACGTCATGTCCTGATGCTGGCTCAAACACCCCATCAATCGTTGGAAAACGCCCGGTTGTTCACAGCAGACCGGAGGGGCTCACCGTCGGAAATGACGGTCCGTTGTCAGGCGGATTACCGCTCGTTTGGTTTTGTATCATCGCACCTCCCTGTTCAAAAGATTAGCACTAATCCCTAGAAAAGCAAGGGGAATTGTCTGGGATTTTACAATTCGGAAAACAGGCGGCAGGCTTGATGGATTTCGTCCCTTGTCACGTCGCGATGGGTGACAAAGCGGATTCTCTGTGGACCCATGGCACTGGCTCTCAACCCCTTTTCTGCCAGCTTGGCCGCGACCTCGGCGGCACTTCGGCCTGGAGTCTGCGCAAACACGATGTTGGTTTCGGGAGAAACGGGCACCTGGGCCCAACCAGAGGAACCGAGCGCTTCGGCCAGCAGTTTGGCGTGGAAGTGATCGTCGGCCAAACCCGCCAGGTGGTGGTCGAGGGCATGCAAGGCCGCCGCGGCCAGAATTCCGGCCTGACGCATACCGCCGCCCAGCATTTTCCGAATACGAAGAGCCTCGGCGATAAAGGACCTCGAGCCTGCCAGAACGCTGCCGACAGGAGTGCCCAGCCCCTTGGAGAAACAAACCGTGACGGTCTCCGCATGGGCAGCGATGGAACCCGGGGTAACCCCCTGAGCCACCGCAGCGTTCCAGAGGCGTGCGCCGTCCATGTGAACAGGGAGGTTCTGCCCCGAGGCCCAGGTATGGACGGCTGCCAGTTCAGCATCGGTGTAGCAGGTACCCCCTGCCAGGTTGCCCGTATTTTCTATCTCCACCAACTTGGTGCGGGCATTGTAGTAGATGGGGCTTCGCACTTGGCGGAGCAGGGCTTCGGGTTTCAGGATTCCTCTTTCGCCCGGCACGGGCAAAATCTGGCAACCGGCGAGGGCGGCCCCTGAAGCCAGCTCATAATGGATGATGTGGCTGTACTCGTGGGCCAGAACCTCGCCGCCACGGCCAGCTTGAAGGTACAGTGCGATCAGATTGCCCATCGAGCCGCTGGGGACAAAGAGGGCCGCCTCCTTTCCCAGCAGTTCGGCAACCCTGTCCTGCAGGAGGTTTACGGTGGGGTCTTCCCCATAGACATCATCGCCCACAGGAGCTTCAGCCATCGCCTTGCGCATGGCCATGGTTGGTTGAGTCAGGGTGTCGCTGCGCAGATCAATGGGTTTCAAAGGGTTCCTCCGGGGGGTTTCCCCCACACTACCTTTGACACCCTCCCTCCGCCAAGAGGAACCTATCGCCTTTTTCTTGCAGAGGCCATGGAACTATGCTAAAATCACCCGTTCTATTTCCCACTCCAGTGAGGCCGTCTTGTTTCGTTACATTATCCGCCGGTTCTTGGGGATGCTTCCGACTTTGTTCGTGATCATCACCTTGAGTTTCTTTATCATCAAAGTAGCGCCTGGAGGCCCTTTTTCGGCCGACCGCCAGCCGAGTGCGCAGGTTCTTGAGAACCTCAACAAAAAGTACCATTTGGACGAACCTTGGTTTAACCAGTACTTCCGCTACCTCGGCGATGTTGTTCTGAAGTTCGATTTGGGACCATCGTTCAAATACCCCGACCATGACGTCAATTTCTTCATCTTCACCAACTTGCCCAACTCGCTGATACTGGGCTTGACGGCCCTCTTTCTCTCGTTGACCCTCGGGATGTGGGCGGGAATCCTTTCGGCCCTGAAGCAGAACACCTTTGCCGACTACGGGGCCATGAGCTTTGCGGTGATTGGGATATCCGTCCCGCTCTTCGTCATCGGGCCTGTTTTGCAGCTGATTTTCTCGATGTGGTTGGGCTGGCTACCCACGGCGGGCTGGATCAACGATGAGGCCGGATGGGTTACCCTCCTTATGCCCGCTGCGACGTTGGCTTTCCCGTATTTCGCCTACATCGCCCGGCTATCGCGCGCCTCCATTCTGGAAATTCTGCGTACAGACTTTGTCCGAACGGCTCGAGCCAAAGGGCTTAAGGAATCGGTGGTCATTGTGAAACACGTGATGAAGGGCGCTATGCTCCCCGTAGTGAGTTTTCTAGGCCCTGCTTTTGCCGGCATCATCACCGGTTCGGTGGTCATCGAAACCATTTTCGGTATTCCCGGGTTAGGACGGTTCTTCGTTCAGTCGGCCCTCAACCGCGACTACTTGCTCATTATGGGGACGGTCATCATTTACTCGGTGATTCTGATCCTGATGAACTTTATCGTAGACATCGTCTACTCGCTCCTGGATCCCCGGGTCGCGTACAAATAAGGAGCCTCCCATGTCTGACGAAACCCTCCTCGCTGAAGAAAAGACCCTCCCTGATCAGGTTGTTCCCCTCAAAGGGACGAGCCTGACGGCCGATGCCTGGAAACGGCTGAGAAAAAACAAAATGGCCATGGCCGGTTTGATTCTGTGCTCGGCGTACGTTCTGCTGGCTTTGTTTGCCCCGTTATTGCCCATTGCCTCCTACGATACGCAGATCATCGAGCATCAGAACCTTCCTCCTTCGTTTTTCCGGACTGCCGGAGAACTCTGGCTGGAAAAAGAAGCGATCTTCATGGTGAAACGCAATGCTGTCAAAGACATTGTGGGACTCACAGACGAGCAGAAAGAAGAGTTGGCCGCCAATCAAGCGCTGTTGGCCGGAGAGACCATTGAAATCAATGGCAAGACAGAACTCAAGCATCAGCGTTGGTACCCCCTCGGCACCGATGACCTCGGCCGTGACATCCTTTCCCGCACCATTTTCGGCGGCCAGATTTCCATGCTGGTCGGTATTTTGGGGGCGCTGTTCTCGGTGCTGATCGGCATTGTGGTCGGTGCCTTGGCCGGTTACCTCGGCGGTAAGGTCGACTACTTCATCATGCGGTTCATTGAGGTGCTCTACGGTCTGCCGTACATGCTTCTGGTGATCATTCTGATGGCCATTTTCGGCAACAATCCCGTCAACCTTTTTGTGGCCCTGGCGTTGGTGAGTTGGCTCACCGAGGCACAGGTGGTGCGGGGGCAGGTTATCTCGTTGAAAAACAGCGAGTTTGTCGAGGCGGCCAAGAGCGTCGGTGCGGGAACGGGCCGCATCATCTTCCGGCATCTGCTGCCCAACACCATCGGCATCATCATCGTTTTCGCCACCCTTCGGGTTCCTTCGTTCATTATGAGCGAGTCGTTCCTCAGCTACCTGGGCCTGGGAATCAGTGCCCCGGAAGCCAGTTGGGGCAGCCTGATCAAGGATGGCGTTGACAGCATGCAGCTGTACCCCTGGCGATTGTTGGTCCCTGCCACCGCCATGACCCTCTTCCTCTTCTTTATGAACTTTCTGGGTGACGGCCTACGGGACGCTTTTGACCCTCAAAGCAAGCAGAAATAAGGTAGATCCGAATGAATGAAACTCCTGCAAACCAGAATCCGCTTCTCGAGGTCAAAGACCTTAAGACCCATTTTCGGACGGAAGAAGGAATCGTCAAGGCTGTTGACGGTGTGAGCTTTACCTTGATGCCCGGCCAGACTCTCGGCATTGTCGGCGAATCCGGTTCCGGCAAATCGGTGACCAGCCTTTCTCTTCTTAAACTAATCCCTTCCCCACCCGGAATTTTGGCCGGCGGTGAAGTTCTGTACCGGGGCAAAGACGTCTTGAAAATGAGCGACAAGGAGCTGCGCAACCTTCGCGGCAACAAGATCTCGATGATCTTTCAGGACCCGATGACCAGTCTCAATCCCTTTCTGAAAATTTCCACCCAGCTGATGGAAACCATCATGCTTCACCAGGGCCTCGACAAAAAGGCCGCGCATGCAAGGGCTACCGAAATGCTGAAACTGGTGGGTATTCCTGACGCCGAACGCCGGGTCGACCATTATCCGCACCAGTTTTCGGGTGGCATGCGTCAGCGAGTTATGATTGCCATGGCGTTGAGCTGCAACCCTGAAGTCCTGATTGCCGACGAGCCGACCACGGCCCTCGATGTGACCATCCAGGCGCAGATCCTTGAGATTATTCAGGAACTGTCCAAGCGGCTTGGAACCGCTACCATTCTGATCACCCATGACCTGGGGGTTGTTGCCGGAATGTGCGATCAGATTTGTGTCATGTATGCCGGAAAAATCGTGGAGCGCGGCAGTGCCGACGAGCTGTTCGGTGATCCCCGCCACCCCTACACCAAAGGTCTGATCAAGTCGGTACCCCGCCTGGACCGCAAGAACCAGACCCGGTTGTACAGCATACCCGGTCAGCCGCCCCACGTGGTCAACCTACCCGATGCCTGCCCGTTCCATCCCCGTTGTGAGTTCACCATGGCCCGTTGCCGCAAACAGTATCCCCCGACGGTCCGCCTGAGCGACAACCGCGAAGTGGCTTGCTGGCTTGAAGCCGAGAAGGAAGGACTCTGATGGACAAGACCAACGAGAAGATCCTGCTGGAAGTCACCGATCTCAAGCAGCATTTCCCCATGGGGGGAGGGTTCCTTCAAGGGCCCAAACGTTTTGTGCGGGCCGTTGACGGCATCAGTTTCCGCCTTCACGAAGGGGAGACGTTGGGCCTGGTCGGCGAGTCTGGGTGCGGAAAGTCGACCACCGCACGCACCATTGCCCAGATTTATCAGCCCACAGCCGGGAACATCACCCTGGAGGGCCGAGATCTCGTTAAACTGACCAAGAAAGAACTGATGATGGCCCGCAAGGACGTCCAGATGGTGTTCCAGGATCCTTATGCGTCCTTGAACCCCCGGATGACGGTGTTTGAAATCATCTCTGAACCCATGGAGATTTTCTCCCACCGCCGAATTCAGCCTCGGACCAAGGTGGAAATCGAAAGCCGCGTGCTGGCTCTGATGGACCACGTCGGCTTGTCACGGGCCTATCGGAACCGCTTTCCCCACGAGTTTTCCGGTGGTCAGCGGCAGCGTATCGGGATTGCGAGGGCTCTGGCGTTGCAGCCCAAGCTGATTCTGGCCGACGAACCTGTTTCAGCCCTTGATGTGTCCATCCAGGCCCAGATCCTCAACCTTCTGAAGGATCTGCAGGAAGAGTTCAAACTCACCTACCTGTTTATTGCCCACGATCTGGCGGTCATCCAGTACATCAGCGACCGCATTGCGGTCATGTACCTGGGGCGCATTGTCGAACTGACCACGGCTGAAAACCTGTACCGGACGCCGTTGCATCCCTATACCCAGGCATTGCTGTCGGCAGCTCCGATTCCCGACCCGGTGGTGGAACGCCAACGGCAGCGCATCATCTTGACCGGAGACGTCCCTTCGCCTACGGTGGAGCATACGGGATGCTACTTCTACGAGCGGTGTTCCAAGAGGATGGACCGGTGCCAGAAAGAGGTTCCCCAACTGAAGACGGTGCAGCCGGACCACGAGACGGCTTGTTTCCTGTACGAAAAATGATCCGGGTTCTCATCACCGGCTTGGTTCTGCTTTTGGTCTCAGCCGTCTCGGCGGGGGCTGAAACGCTCTATTTCGAGAAGGTTGCTCTCGATGGTGCCAGCCGGTTCGTGGGACGGTTTCCCGTGGCGGAAAAGAGCCTTGCTTCGACCGATGCCTATGCTTTGACCTTGGACAAGGCAGGGCGGCTGGTTGAGGTGGCGTATTACCGCCGTGGCCGCAATATGCCCGACCCTGTCTTTGGTGCTTCGCGTCTTCGGATCAGCCAAGACGGCGAATTTGAGGTCCGGACCAAGCTCAACTCCCGTGGGTTGCCGGTAGCCGGTCCCGATGGTATTGCCCGCCAGAGGCTTAAGACCAACGCGGACGGGTTTTATATCAACCTGTTTCAGTACGATCTGGCGGGGAATTTGAAAGCAGACGGAGCCGGCATCAGCGCCTACCTCTGGGTACCCGACTCGCAGGGTCAGCGCCGCCGTTCGCTTCGGCTCGACAAAGGGGGAACCCGCACTGCCGACCTCAACGGGGTCTGGGAGATTGAGTTCACCTACGATGGACAGGGCAACCGTACCGGCGCTTCCTTTCTCGATGCCAAGTCTCAACCGATGGAAGGGCTCAACGGTGTCGGCGGTTATCGCTGGGTTTATGATAGTGCCGGAAACGTCGTGGCCGAAACCCGTCTGGTCGGTGGACGTCCCTCTGCTGATTTTGACGGCATTGGTCGGATCACCTGGACTTATGACACGCGGGGACGGGTTCTCGAACAGGTTTTCTGGGATGCCGCCGGACGCCCTGTTCCCGACCGCAACGGAGTGGCCCGGTACCGTTCCAGCTATGACGATAAACTCCACTCGGTGCGAATTCAGAATCTCGGTACTGACGGGCAGCTCACCCTCGACGACCACGGGGTTGCTCTCAGGCGGGAGGTCTGGTACGACCAAACCAATGAGCGTGAGATTCGAACTTACGGGTTAGCCTTAAACACCTATTACGACACTTTGACTGCCGCTTTGAAAGAAGGTGAGGAGCGGTACCTTTTGAAAGACGATGCCCGAGGTATTGCCGTGACCCGGTCAACCTACGACAGCGATGGCAACGAAACTGAACTCAAAACCTGGGATCAGGATTTGGAGCCTGCTTCGGACAGAATGGGTTATGGTGTGCCGGTCATCGAGCGCCGGTTCAATGCTCAGGGATTCCCCACAGAGGAAGCGTACTATGGTCTGGGCAACCGGCCCCTGGAAAACCGCGACGGTTTGGCTTCCATCCGCTGGGACTACGACAAACTGGGAAATCCGCTGAGAAAGCATCACTTTGCGGCCGGTGGCGTCCTCAAGGAAGACCCTCTGGGGGTTGCCACCTATTTATGGGCCTATGATGGTCGTGGAATGCGGGTAAAACAGAGCAACCTTGGTCTGCTGGCGCAGACCAAGGAAGACAGCTTTGGTGTTGCAATTTACCAATGGACCTACGACAAGTACGGAAACCTGGCCGAGGAAAGCCACTTCGGCATCGACGAAAAGCCCACGGAAGACGCTTCGGGAGCCTTTATTCTGCGCTATCAAGTCGGCCCGGGTGGTGAGCAGAGACTCGAAGCCCGGTTCGACAAATCTGGCAAGAAACTCGGCAACTGATGGGCACGAGAATCAGGCTTTTCTGGGGCGTCCCCGGGGTTTTCGGGGGGCGCTGTCGACGTTGGGGGCGTTTTCTTTTCCGGACTTGATTTTTGCCAGACGAAACTCGACTTCCCGTACTAATTTCTTGGCTTGGTCTTCGTTAAATTCATAATGAGGCTCAACAAGTGCTTCAGGAAAAAGCCGTTGAATTTCCTGTTGGGTTATTTCCTTTTTCAATTCAGGAGTTATCCGCACGGCCCTTGGCTTTGTGCTCACCCTAGGGAGACCTTTTTCTTCCCGGAGTTGGTTCAAGACCTTGAGAGCATTGATGGGAGAACGTTGGCGTTTGCTGGTGATTTCGTCAGACATGGACATCTCCTAGTGAATGTGATAAGGAAGAACTATAAGAGAAATTGCTAACAGTTCAAGCACTTCTTAGGAAGAAGTCTAAAAAAAAGGAAGAGAATGCCTGATTTTTTTGTAATTTCCAAAGTTATCCCATTATTGTTATATCCGCTCCCCCTTATTCTGCTCCTTATTTTTATTCTGAGTTGGTGGCTTAACAAAAAATCCTTACGCTGGATAATTCGTATTCTCACACTAGCACTTTGGCTTTTCAGCACTCCGTGGACGGCGCAGCAGCTTTCTCAATGGTGGGAAACACCCCGCACGTCCAGAGCCTCGTTACCCCCTTTCAGCGATGTCGCCGTGGTGTTGGGCGGCCTTAGCGATCCATCCGGTTCTACCACCGAGCACCTGGAATTCAACCGTGCCGCCGAGCGCCTGACCGAGGCTGTGGCTCTGTATCGGGAGGGGCGGGTCGGTGCGCTTCTGATCACCTCGGGAAGTGGCGATCTGTTGAACCAGGAGGACAAGGAAGCCCCCGGTCTGGCGGCCTGGGCACGAGCGATGGGAGTGCCCGATGAAGCGGTTTTCGTGGAGTCCGAGTCTCGAAACACCCGGGAAAACGCCACCCACAGCCTGCCTATTGCCGAGAAGCAAGGTTTTCAGTCGTTTCTTCTGGTGACATCGGCTTCGCACATGCCCCGGTCGGCGGCCATCTTCAAAAAAGGCGGCTATACCGAGAACGGAAAAACCCTGACGCTGTGGCCTGTCGACACGCAGCAGTCGCCGGTGCGGTTTCCCTTCAACGCCGTTCCCGATCCGGGCAGCCTCACCACGTCCCAGTCGGTTTTAAGGGAAGCGGTGGGCTACGCGGTGTACTGGGTCCAAGGGTATCTTTAGGGTTCAGCCTCGGAAAAGGGGGTCTGCTCCCAGGGTTCCTACCAAACTCTGCCGGTATTCCTTGGTACCGAGATCCTTCAGCTTCCGTTCGACCTCGGCCAAGGTTGCCGCAGTCCCCAGCTTCTGGACTTCTTCCGCGTGCAGCGGCGAGGCCAGGAAATTCTTGAGCGAAAGGCGATGGCGTTCCAGAAGAGCTTTCTGAAGATCCTTGTACCGGTCGAGTCTGGCCAGATACCAATCGGATTTCAATACGGTTTCGCGTTTGAACAAGGCTCGGATCGTCGGATCCGTAGCGCTTTTTCCTTCCCAATGACCGTGAGCCATAATGTGCAAAAGGGCCTTGAGCGGCGGAATGGCCGATTCTACGGAACCATCCTCAAAATATTCCAGCGCTCCTTTGCGCTGCGCATCAACCACATTCTCGATTCCGTCTACGAAATCCTCGAGGTTTTGCAGTTCTGGTTTGAGAATCTCTTCATTAAAGACGATACCAGGGTCATCAAATAAGCGCCCGAGAAAGTGGGTTGCAAAGTCGTAGGTAATTCGATACCCGAGGCGGCTGGCAAGGATTTTACGTCCTTGATAGTCGAAATCTTCCAGCTTTTCCAGGTAGCCTTCTTCGATCAGGAGCTTGGGATCACGCTCCGATTCCGCCATCCGGCACCAGAGCTCCGGAATCACAAGCGACACATCGTGATCAACTTTGTACTTGGGTCCGATATGCCCGGCCGCGCTGGAAAACCCGTTGTAGCCGGTCAGAATAAACCCTAAAAGGGCATTGTTCAGGTCGGTGGTGGGGACGAGGGCATTGAACGGCCCCTTGGTGAGGGCTCCCTCGGAACCGGCCCCGGTAGTCGAAGGACTTTTGCCGGTCAGGGAACAAATAAAGTCCATGAACAGTTCCGGCAGCTCCTGGAAGTGGAGGGGGTTGTAAACCGCCAGGGGGCGGATGCCGGCCTTGTGGTCGGCGGGGTTGTTGCGGCGTCCCGGCAATACCGCGTTGATGGGATGGAGCACGGGTTTGGAGGCAGGGATTCCGCGTGCCAGCCGCACGCCGGTATCTGCCAGGTAGCGGTCGAGAGGGCGGTGGAAGTTGGGATCCATCTGCAGGTAACGGGGGTTCTTGGAAGGAGCGCCATCGACAATGCGCGGATGGCTGGAAAGCACGAAGTACTGGCAGGAGGCATCGGCTTCCGTGGCGGCAATCAGGTCTTGTACGGGCTTGGTGTACTCGGTGTATTCAATCACGTTCTCCAGAAATTCGCGGGCCTGGGAACGGTCAAAGGGCTCGAAATTTGAAATGAAGTTGCCTTCGGCGGAAAGGTCGTGCTCAGCCTGCTTGTCATACCCGCGATGCACCGCTTCGTCGGGCCGCTGGAAGAACCGGTATTCGCAGTTCTGGGTAAACTTGACGCTGGGCTGCCGATAGTCGGGGTTCAGATGTTCGAGCGCTGCCGAAGGGACGATGACCGAAGCGCTGATGTCGTCTTCCCACTGGATTTTGAAAGCGGGCATGAAGTCCTGGCGGAGTTTGTAGGTCCAGCTGGCTCCGTTGTCCCGCACTCCGATGCGCAGGTAGGCCCCCATCACAGGCCGGTTTTTGTATTTGAAAATGTTGCCCGAGGTGCCGTTCACCACGTCGACAGAAAACAGGTTCTTCCACGAGCCCTGATGGTCGGGGTTGATGACGTGGAAGCGTTTGACAAGGAAGACCAGAGCTTTGATACGGCTGGGAATGGCCTCAAGCCAGGCGTTGAAGGCGGGGGTGAATTTGGAGGAAGGGGAGAGGAGTTTGATGACCTCGTTCAGCGAGAGTTTTTCGGACAACAATGAGGCCACCGCACCTCCTTCGGGGGCGGCGGTCCAAATACGGCTGTAGTCGTACTCAACGATTTCAGATACCAATGCCATGTCCTTGGCGAAATCTCCAATGGTGATGGGGTTGTAGTGGATGGCATCGGTGATCGCCTTGCTGATCTCAGATTTTCCACCACCCGAAACAGTACACGGCTTGTGACAGAGGGTCCCTTCGGCGGCGGTGCCGACCAGACGCCAAGCGGTGGTGGCCGGGTGCTTCTCCATGTGGATCCGGTACCCGGTGGGGTGAACGTAGGTGCGACCAGGCAGTACGCGGATGGCGTGAGACCGCCCTTCCCGGTGCCAGCTCACCTGCTGGGTTTCAAGGTCAATGACGGCGTCTTCTGGAATATACAGAACTTGCGGAAAGCGTTTGTCGACAGCATACCCCTCGGGTTTCAGCTCGACACCATCCTCCAAGAGCCTGACGACATCGGCGACGGTGCGCCCTGTTTTTCGCAGCTCGGCATCAGGAAAGTACCGGACACCAAGGTTGTAGCGGGGAGAGGCGAGGGCCCCGCCGGCGTGTTCTTCTTCGACCAGGCCCATCAGGTTGGCCGAGTAGCTGATCTGTGTCTTGACTTCTTTTTTGGAGTATCCGTAATAGTTGTCGGCAATGAGCGTGACCATCACGCCGCGTTCATCTCTGGCGCAGATTTTGAAGGCACCGCCATCGTTGTACAGTTCGGCGGGGTCCTTCCAGGCCATGCCGTCACGGCGTTGACGCTCCGTGGCCTTTGCCCAGGCGGGAAGGCCGAGGTCTTTCTTTTTGAGAGTTGTCAGGTGGGTTGCCAAAATGATGCAACCGGTGTGACCGGTCCAGTGTTCTGCATCAAGACCAGCATCGTTTTCGGGAAGGTAGGGGTCTCCCGCATTTCCGAAAATCGATTCGACAAAATCCAGGTTGCTGACCAGGTTTCCGGGGGCGAAAAACCGAATCTCCATCGATTTTTCCGCCATCCAGCCCGAAACTTCGGGGCTGACCATGGGGCGGAGCAGCAGACTGACAAACCCCTTGGCCTGCGTTTTCTGGGTTGCGGTGAAGGGGTAAAGCGCCAGCTCTTCGGGGGGGGCAACGGCGGCGGCCAGCAGCCTGCCGAAGACAGCCTTGGGGACAGCTTTTTTGTCAGGGGGGACCGGCAAGCCGCCTTCGGCTACGTGGAAGACACCCTTGGTCGTACGCCTGTCGTTGAGCGGATTGTGGAGAATACCTTGTTTGACCCTGTAACTGGTCAGGATTCCTGACTGAAACTTATGGGCAGTGGGAGGAAGGGAGAGTTCCCTGGCCAGCCCGTACCGGTCGAGGACAAGGGTGTTGGACGGTAATCTGGGAACCTTGTCCAACCCGGAGTCGGCCAAGTAGGCGTCGAGAAAGTTCTGAACCCTCTGGTCGGCCGGAGGCAGGTATTCGTCGAGCAAGCGGTTTTTTTCCCGGAAATTGCGGATCAGGTCACGGGCCAGAACGAGGGGTTGATCCTCAAAGTCCGGTGCTTCGCAGGTTGGTTGGCCTAAAGCGGCCAGTTTCATGTTCAACACACCAATCAGTTGGCGGCGGACTTGGGGATCCTGGTGATGATGCTCGAGACCGAAATTACGCTTGCTCTTCATTCCTCGAATGTACCGAAAAACGCCCTTCCGGCGCAAGGATTGTTGTCGCTTTTTCCCGACCAGACCCCTATAATTAGAAAAGCGAGCGGAGGAGTGTATGGCCGACGAACAACTTTGGGATGAAGAAGACGAAAATACTCAGGCTGATAAGTACCTTTTGTTCAACTTGGGTGAGGAAGTCTATGGTATTCCCATCACCCATGTGATCAATATCATCGAATTGCAGAAGATCACCGAAGTCCCTGATATGCCCAACCACATCCGTGGGGTGATCAATCTCCGTGGCAGCGTCATACCGGTCATGGATTTGCGCCTGCGGTTCCGATTGCCGGAGCGCGAGTACGATGACCGCACCTGCATCATCATTGTCCGGATTGCCGAAAAGTCGGTGGGGTTCATTTGCGACACCGTCGCCGAGGTTCACGACATTGCTCCGAAAGATATTGAGGAACCCCTTCAGTTCAAACGTGACCACGACCAGGCCCGTTACATCAGCGGCTTGGGCAAAGTGGGTGACGACGTCCGCATTCTCCTCGATGTGGAAAAGGTTCTTTCGGAAGAGGACCAGAGAGTTCTGGCCGGATGATCAGTTCCCTGGCGTCCCTGGCCGCCGGGTTTGCGCTGTTTTATCTCCTTCTACTGGTTTTGGAGAAGGATAAGGAGGTCAGAGCCTTCTGGGCACGGCAAACCCTGGTGGCTTCGATTCTTGGCGTTGTTCTTTGGAAGCTCACCCCGATCTGGACGCGCTGGGAAGTCGTTTTCAGCAATCCGTTGCTCCTCATTTCCATGAATGGCGGTTTGGCTGCTCTGCTGGGTGGCCTTGCTGCCTTTGCCGCAGTCTTGACCCTGTCACTGATGCAAATCCGCAAAGGAAAGGCGGGGATCCGAAAGCTTCCACTGATATTGCCTATTGGCAGCGCCCTCGT